>Ga0209181_10000898_pt1 | contig 53554 bp, 54 predicted proteins | sample MAT05_FD_187208 | JGI IMG/M metagenome (GOLD analysis project Ga0209181, IMG submission 187208) | Freshwater microbial communities from Lake Fryxell liftoff mats and glacier meltwater in Antarctica - MAT-05 (SPAdes) (version 2) | ecosystem: Environmental > Aquatic > Freshwater > Ice > Liftoff... | reverse complement strand
TGGTTTGGTTTGGTTTGGTTTGGTTTGGTTTGGTTTGGTTTGGTTTGGTTTGGTTTGGTTTGGTTTGGTTTGGTTTGGTTTGGTTTGGTTTGGTTTGGTTTGGTGGTTTGTTGTTGCGTGGTGTGGTGTGGTGTGGCGTGGCGCGAAGTGGCGTGGCTAAACGTGCAACTTGGTGGCCACCAGATTCAGCAGAGTTTCTTCCCTGTCGGGTGAAGGTTTGATGCCAAAAAATCGCTCCAAAATGCCGAGGTCTTTTCGGCTCCACCACAGATACGGGTAAGACACGGCTGTCTCCGGCACATCAAATCCCGCATCACGAATCAAGGCTAAATATTCTGGTGCTGATTTTTGAACATCCATCGGGTGACGGAACAACAGGCGGATCATCCACGAGTGAATATAAGCGCGAGTTGATTCGGCAAATAACATTTGGCCGCCGGGTTTCAGTACGCGGTAAAACTCACGGATCGCACTTTCGTGGTCAACAAGATGGTGAAAGGTTTGGTGGCAAAACACCATGTCGACCGATTCATCGGCCAGCGGAAGATGCGAGCTTTCGCCTTGCAAAAACGTCACCGTAAGATTGTGGCGCGCAACTTCGGTGGCGGACAGCGCAAGCATTTCGGCATTGACGTCGACACCGATCATGCGTTGCGGTGAGAAAAGTTCACGAAGTAAGCGGAAGGATTGGCCGGAGCCACAGCCCACATCTAAGATGACGGCATACGATTGACGGTGATCGCCGATCAGCCGCTTAAGATCGGCAACAGCGCGCTCAAGCACATGGAAGACCCATGTTTCAGTACTTAGAAACCAAACGCCAAAGCGGGACTCTGGGACATGCGATAGTTCAACGTTCATTAAATAAAATCTTTACTCAGGTTTTCTTTCAACATCTACCGCGTCTGCTTGTCCTGGGCCTCTACCGCATCTAAGCGAAATTTTGCAAAAGAGCCCGGCGCATCTTCAATTGCTTTTAGTTTACCTTTAGCTGGATCACGCGCAGCCACTTTTTCATCGCCATTCAACTTGCTGATCCACTGTTGCCAATCTGTCCACCATGATCCCGGCGTTTGCTCTGCACCCTCAAACCAAGCGTCAGCATCGGGCGGAAGTTTTTGGGAGGCATTCGTCCAGTAATGATATTTGCTGGCATCGGGTGGATTAACGATACCCGCGATATGACCCGACCCGCCAAGAACAAAACGGACTGGGCCTGACAGCCGAGTTGCGCCCAAGTAAGTACTTTTCCAAGGCGCAATGTGATCGTCGATAGTGGAAATAAAATAAGACGGAACCGTTACCTTGCCCAGATCAATGGGCACGTTGTTCAAGGTAATGCCGCCCGGTTCTTTCAATAAATTCTTCATGTACATATTGCGCAAATAAAAGCTGTGCATCTTGTAAGGCATACGCGTGGAATCGGCATTCCAGTAAAGCAAATCGAATGGGAATGGTTCTTTGCCCATCAAATAATTATTGACGACGAAAGACCAGATCAAATCGTTAGAGCGCAACATGTTGAAGGTTGTGGCCATCTCCGATCCTTCAAGATAACCGCGCTCATGCATTTTCTTTTCAAGGTTCGCTACTTGCTCCTCATCAATGAAGACACTCAGTTCGCCGGGTATAGAGAAATCGAGCAGCGCAACTAAATAGGTCGCTGAAGCGATTCGTTTGTCTTTCTTGACGGCATTGTAGGCCAGCGCAGAACCTAACAAAGTGCCCCCAAGGCAATAGCCGATAACGTTAACTTCGTCTTCGCTAGTTTGCTTACAAACAGCATCCAATGCTGTAAGCGCGCCTTCCGTTAAGTAATCCTCAAAATCTTTTTCTGCCAAGCTGGCGTCGGGATTGACCCAAGAAATAACAAAGACCGTATGGCCTTGATCAGTCGCCCATTTAACGAAGGAATTGCTCTGACGCAAATCGAGAATGTAGTACTTGTTAATCCACGGCGGAATGATTAACAATGGTCTCTTGTACTGTTGCTTGGTTGTTGGATTGAACTGCAAAAGCTCAAACAATTCGTTCTTAAAAACCACTTTTCCTGGTGTGGCAGCTACATTTTTTCCCAATTCGAAAGCACTGGGGTCACTCATTTTGACGTGTAGCTGGCCATCACTTTCTATGTCACGCAGCAGGTTATTAAAACCTTTCAGCAAATTTTCCCCTCTTGAACGTGCTGTTTCACGCAACACTTCGGGGTTAGTTAGTGCGAAGTTGGAAGGAGACAATGCGTCAATAAACTGCCGTGTAAAAAAGCTCACTTTTTTTTCTGTTTCAACAGGCAAGCCTTCAACACCATCTACCACATCGTAGACATGTCGCGCAGTGATGAGGTAAGACTGCTTGATGAAATCGAAAAGAAAGTCGTCTTCCCAGCCTTCATCTTTAAAACGGTTGTCGCCTTTGTTAGGGCGCGCAATCGGTGCGAACTGCAGCCCGGAAAAACGCAACATGGAGTGTTGCCAAAGCGAAAGATAGTCCCACGCCAGGTTCATATTTGACTGAGCCAGCTTGTAGGGGTTGGCCATTAGCTTGTTTAACATGTCGCTAAAAGCTTGCGTGAGCCCCAGCGCATCATTCGGTACGCCAGGGCCATGTCGCATTTGGCGCTGCATGTGTTCCCTAATTAACTTCGACGCGCGCTGTGCTACTTCCACATAAATTTTGGCAATTTCCTGTGGCTCTGTACTAGCGGGTTGCTCGTTCTTCTTTTTAATCCCTGCACTTTTTGTATTTATGGATTTGATAGCCATGTGCGTCTCCTACAGCCGGTTCACAAAACGAATCACGCCGTTGGCGTCACGGAGGGTATGCAACGATCCCGCATGTTTCAGATAGTTCAAATGAGCGATAGTTTCCCCCATCGCAAACATCACCTGATGCGCGTCCAGTTCGCGATTAAATAACACGCACAACAAATCGCCCGCTGATTTGGGTGTGTCGCAAGCCGAAAGCAGAAGCTGAAGGCGCTCTTCATGATGGGCACGCAATTGTGCTAAACGCACAGACAAACCACGGAAGGGATGGCCATGGGAAGGCAAAACTAAAGTGTCGGCGGGTAAGTCTTTAAAACGCTCTATGGAGTCTAAAAACCAGAGCAGCGGATTGCCGTCGGGATTGGCCGATTGCACGCTGATGTTGGTGGTGATTCTGGGCAGCAGCATGTCGCCCGCAATCAACACGCCCAATGCCGCGCAATAGAGTGAGGCATGCTCCGGCGAGTGCCCGTAACCCATAATAATGCGCCACTCGTGCTGGCCTAATTGAAGCGTATCGCCATCAATCAAACGACCATAGCGCGTGGGCAACATATCCACACGACCTTTATAAGTCGGCCCACGGTCAGCCATAGTTTCCAAAAGGGCAGCGTCGAGGCCATGCGTGCGATATAACTCGACCATGCTGGCAAGATCGTGCCCGGGCAATTGGTAATACCAAGCATTGGCGGTGAGCATTTCACCTTGGGTTGCCCAAACAGGCGCGCCTGTTTTGCGTTCTAACCAACTCGCCAAGCCCAAGTGATCGGGGTGACAATGGGTAACCACAATGCGCTTGATCGGTTTTTCCCCACACTGGGATGCAATGAGCGCGTCCCAGTGTTGTTTAATTTTGTCGATATTGAGGCCCGTATCGATAATCGTCCAGCCATCGTCCTCTTCCACCATCCACAGGTTAATGTGATTGAGTGCAAAGGGTAGCGGCATACGCAACCAGTACACACTGGGAGCCACCTCTAAAATAGTCGCGGGTTCTGGCGCATGCTCAAAAGGATAACTAATTGAGTCGTTTTTTAGCTCGGCGATGGGGTCAATAATTTCCAAAGATCGCTCCATGACAAACGCAGATTTAGCTTGATTGATAAACCGACGGAATAATGTTTAACTCGTTCATTAAACCGCTGAATATGGGTTATTAGTGTGCTTTTTGGTGTGCTTGTTAGCGGGTTGTTAGTGCGTGTTTAGTTAGTTATCGCACTGCACAAAACGCATTTTATACCCCTTTAGGCCCATTGCACCTTGTGGGAATTGCCACGATTAATCGTCTCTAACTATAACGACACAAAACCAACCATCTTGAGCTTCGACTTTAGCTGTAAGAAATAAAAAATCAAAAACAACAAAAGGGTAATTACAGTAATGATAGAAACAGCACGCGGTACTTTGCACGAATGGCAGCGCGACCACATGGGTCACATTAATGTGCGCGCTTATATGGAAATTTTTGATCAAGCCTGTTGGCAACTTTATGCCAAACTTGGCCTTACTGCCTCGGTTCTGCGCGGTGGTGTTATCAATCTCGCGGCCGTTCAACAAAACATTAGCTATCTGAAAGAGCTGTATCCCGGTGACACCGTGGTGGTTAATAGTGGGGTGATTGAAGTCCGTGAAAAAGTGCTGCGCTTCCGCCACGAGCTTTCTAATACCGAGCGCGGCGAACTGTGCTCGGTGTGTGATTTCACGGTAGTCTGTCTGGATGCCAAGCAACGCAAGTCGCGTCCTTTCCCACCCGATGTGGCGGAACGCGCCAAAATGATGATGGTTTCCTAAGGTCTGTTCTAAGCGAATTTGCTAACTAAGCTAACGAGGGAAATAAAATGTCAGCGATTTTGAGTGAAGTCGATCAAGGTGTAGGCATCATCACACTCAATCGTCCGGAGCGTCACAACGCTTTCGACGACATCCTCATTCACGAACTCACGCTCGCCCTGGTTGAAATGGACATCAACCCACGCGTTCGGGTTGTCGTTTTATCGAGCACCGGGAAAAGTTTTTGTGCGGGAGGCGATCTCAACTGGATGCGGCGCGCGGCCAGCTACACACCGGAAGAAAGTCGTCGCGATGCGGCGGATCTTGCGAATTTACTAGACACACTCCACATTTTAAAAAAACCCACTATCGCTCGCATCCAAGGCCCTGCTTACGGCGGCGGTGTGGGTTTGATCGCCGCCTGCGACATTGCCATTGCCACCTACGACTCCGTCTTTGCGCTCACTGAAGTGAAGCTCGGCATCATCCCCGCCGTCATTAGTCCTTACGTGATTGCCGCGATGGGCGAACGCAGAGCGCGACGCTATATGCTCACCGCCGAACGTTTTTCAGCGGCGGAAGCCTACCGGCTTGGTTTGCTGCACGAAATTGTGCCTGGCGAAGAACAGCTGGATGAGGCCGTCGGCGAGATTGTCGAAGGCCTGCTCGACAATGGCCCGTCTGCATTGCGCGAATGCAAAGAGCTCATTAAAGCGGTGGCCAATGCACCCATTACCAACGAGCTCATTGCGGATACCGCAATACGAACTGCACGCGTACGCTCTTCACCGGAGGCGCGGGAGGGGATGAGCGCGTTTCTGGAAAAACGCAGACCATCCTGGTTCGTCAAGTAACTTGACCTATCGCGCTTCAACAAAATTAATCCAACGTTTCTCTAAAGTTTATCCATCGTTCCGCCAACACTTGCTTTATGAACTTCCCATCCAAAGTAAAAATAGTCGAAGTCGGTCCGCGCGACGGTTTGCAAAATGAACCGCGCACTGTGCCGACTGAAGTAAAAATTAGCTTGATCGAACAGCTAGCCGCAGCCGGTCTGCGTGCCATTGAAGCCACTGCCTTCGTCTCACCCAAATGGGTGCCACAAATGGCGGATAGCAGCGAAGTCATGCAGCGCCTGACTCGCCGCCCGGGCGTTACTTACTCCGTGCTCGTGCCCAATCTGCGCGGCTTTGAGCAAGCACTGGCAGCGGGAGTGGAAGAAATTGCTGTGTTTGCTGCCGCATCAGAAGCGTTCTCTCAAAAAAACATCAACTGTTCGATTGCGGAATCTCTCGATCGCTTCCGCCCCGTTGTTGAAGCCGCGCAGCAGCACAACATGCGAGTACGTGGCTATATTTCCTGCGTGTTGGCTTGCCCGTATCAAGGTGCCGTTGAGCCTGTTGCCGTGGCAAATATCGCGCAAGCTTTGCGCGATATGGGCTGCTATGAAGTTTCGCTCGGCGATACGATAGGTGTCGGTACGCCGCACCAAACCAAACGCATGTTAGAAGCCGTCATGCGCCACATTCCCGCTGCACAACTCGCGGGGCATTATCACGATACTTACGGACTAGCAGTCGCCAACATCGTTGCCTCGTTGGAAATGGGGGTGGCTGTATTTGATTCATCCATCGCAGGCTTAGGGGGTTGCCCTTATGCGGCGGGCGCAGCGGGGAACGTGGCGACTGAAGATGTGGTCTATCTGCTGCACGGGTTGGGTGTTGAAACGGGTGTTAATCTCGAGGCACTCGTTGATGTAGGTGCTTATATCTGTACGCTGTTGAATCGTGAGTCGCAATCCAAGGCAGCACGCGCCCTGATGGCAAAGAGAACACAAACATAACCATGAAAACCAAGCGCCAATCCAACATGATTAAATCGCCCTGCGTCAGCAGATGTGAAATGGACGAGGAGACCGGCTGGTGTCTGGGCTGTCGTCGTACCGTTGAAGAGATTGCGGGTTGGGGATCGGCGACGGAAAGAAAGAAACGACACATATTGAAATGTATCGAAAAACGTCCCGCACAAAGATAGCACGAGCTCTAATACACAAAAGCACAGAAACACAGAATCACCGAAACAAACCCTCAAGCAAAAACACCAGGCAACTCCTTAACCCATGCTGCTTAAGCCTCGCCTACCCGCCACCCTTCGTGTACTTGAACGCGGCTGGCTATCATCGAACAACACACTTTTGTTTGATGGCGATAAAGCCACCTTGGTGGATTCTGGCTACGTGACTCACGCGACACAAACTCTCGCGCTCATCGACCATGCGCTAGAAGGGCGTCAGCTCACTCGCATCATCAATACCCACGCTCATTCTGATCACATTGGCGGCAATGCGGCCATTAAGCAGCAGCATGGTTGCCGCATCAGCGTACCTGCAGGCAGCGCGCAAACACTGGGCGAATGGGATGAAGATGCGCTCCTCATCTCGTCCGCAGCTCAACAGATAACACGATTTGAGTTCGACGACACGATTGCTGCTGGTGACGAAGTAACGATGGGAAACATGGTCTGGCGCGCTATTGCTGCACCCGGCCACGAGGCGCATGCCTTGGTCTTCTACGCCCCGCAAGAGAAGCTGCTGATATCTGGCGACGCACTGTGGGAGGACGGTTTCGGCATTATTTTTCGCGCCTTATTAGGTGACACGGACGCGATGCCCGCCACGCGACGCACTTTAGAAATGCTCGCCACACTTGATGTTCACACCGTCATACCCGGCCACGGTGCGCCCTTTGCCGACTACCCCAGCGCCATCACCCGCGCTCTACAACGCATGGCTGCTTTTGAGGCCAGTCCCGAGCGGCTAGCTCGTCACGCCCTTAAAGCCTTGTTTGCGTTTACCTTGCTAGAACGCCGACGCATGGGCCTCACCGACGCTTATGCCCATTTCTCCAACACGCCGCTATTCCGCTATGTGATGTCGCGCTTCTTCACTCAAGAGCCAGAAGAAGTGGTCATGCTGTTGCTGAATGACTTAGTGCGGGCAAGAGTGCTCGGTGAGCAAGATGGCGACATCGTTGCGCTGCAAGCTAATTAAAGCGAACGCTTGAGGCGTTGAGGAGTGACAGTTTTATAAGCTTCGGCTATGCTCTTTATCATCGTTACCTTTCTCGTTTTCACCCTGTAAGCCTTGTCAGTCGGCTTCAATATCCAAAAACCCTATGCAACTTATTCTCATCAGCGGCATGTCCGGCTCCGGCAAAAGTATTGCGCTCAATGTGCTGGAGGATGCTGGCTACTACTGCGTAGACAATCTGCCCGCCACGTTATTGCAACAACTCGTTCAACAATTGCGCGAAGAATCTTATGGGCGCGTAGCAGTGGCCATTGATGTGCGCTCTGGCGCGAGCATCGCCGCACTACCGCAAGAACTACGCGCGCTCCAGACTACGGACATTGATTTACGTTTCATTTTCCTCGAAGCCCGCGACGAATCATTGATCGCTCGTTTTTCTGAAACACGTCGCGGACATCCATTGTCTGATTCCAGCACCACCTTGGGCGAGGCGATATCGCGTGAAAGATTGGTGTTGGAAAACATCGCCACACTCGGTAATCGAATTGATACTTCAAGCTTACATCCCAATGCTTTGCGAGCATGGGTAAAAGATTTCGTCCAAACCGACTCCAATTTAAATTCAGCAACTGACAAGCAGCCCAATCAAAACAACGGCCTCACTTTGCTTTTTGAGTCCTTTGGTTACAAGCATGGCATTCCACTCGATGCTGATATGGTTTTCGATGTGCGCTGTTTGCCCAACCCCTACTACGATCCGCAACTCCGCCCGCTTACGGGCCGAGACGAGCCGGTGGCTAACTTCCTTAAAGCGCAAGACGAGGTTTGTCGAATGGGTAACGATATTCGTCGCTTCTTAGCCGATTGGCTACCCAGTTATATCCGCGACAACCGCAGCTACCTCACCGTCGCCATAGGCTGCACGGGTGGCCAGCATCGCTCGGTATATCTGGCCGAATGGTTGGCGCGTGAATTCAGCGATCAAGCCCGCGTGCTGGTTCGCCATCGTGGGCTAAGCTAGCCTAGGGATTTCTACACGCACCCCAATTACCACCCATGATTACCCTACCCATTTTTCCTCTTCAAACCGTTCTGTTCCCCGGCGGTACGTTGACGCTGCGTGTGTTTGAGCAACGCTATATGGACATGGTGAAAGAGTGCCTCAAAGATGAGCAGCCGTTTGGTATCTGCTTAATCGCATCCGGTAATGAGGTCAGCACCCAATTAGGCGATGCTGCCCACCCACACAGCATCGGCGTTAAAGCCCGCATAACATCGTGGGACATGGCCCAACTCGGCGTTTTGAATATTGCTGTAGCAGGCGAAGAACGCTTCATCATTGAATCGCACGAGACCAACTCGCAAGGGCTTGTCGTCGCCCAAGTACGCTCCATGCCCAATGAGGATGTGCTTCCCGTACCAGCAGAACATCAGTCTATGGTGCGATTGCTGCAAATGATGGTCGCCGATGTCGTCGCCACAATGGGTGGGGCGCGCTTGCCGTTGCCGCATTCCTTCGAAAGTGCCGCTTGGGTGGGGTATCGGTTCTGCGAACTGTTACCTATGCAAGCCTTGGCGCGACAAAAACTATTAGAGCTGGAAGACCCGCTCAACCGGCTCGATATCGTCCATAAGTTTCTGGTTCAACGCGGGTTGGTTGAGTAGGGTTTGTAGTTGAGTAGATTGATAGATTTAGCGGGCTAATTTGTCGAATAAAACGCTTCGAGAATTTTTCTAATCGGCGCGGGTAACGGCGCTTTATCGAGTTGTGCCTCTTCCAACCAAACAAACTGCGCCTCATTCACCGCAGGCCTTAGCTTCACCACCTCACACAAAATAGGATTCAGCGTTAAGCGGAAGTGTGTAAACGCGTGCTCGACAACGGGTAGGGTTTTGGGAACGTCAATCTTTGCGCCAAAGCTCTCTTGGCACATTGCTTCAATCCCCATTTTCGTCTCAATCCCCATTTTCGTCTCAATCCCCAATTTCGCTTCAACCCCAGTTATTTCCACTCCTTCGTTCAACGCTGATTTTTTTCCTTTCGTCCTCATCGTCTGTATTGGCAACTCAGCCACGCCACTTATTTCCGGCAACGAAAAAAGCCCGCCCCAAATACCCGTCGGGGGACGGCGCTCAAGCAGGATGCGGCCCTGGTGATGCAATACCGCCAAGGTCACACTCTTCTGCGGCTGCGCCCTTTTCGGGCGCGGCGTTGGTAATTCGGCCGTGCGACCGTCCCGCTTAGCAATGCAACTATCTACCATCGGACAAGCACCGCAACGAGGCTTGGAGCGAGTGCACACCGTCGCGCCCAGATCCATTAACCCTTGTGTGTAGGCTTCGATGCCAGATGCAGGTAATAAGGATTCCGCCAAAACCCACAGCTTATTTTCTACCGCTTTAACGCCATAAAACCCTTCCACGCCAAAACAGCGCGCCAGCACGCGCTTCACGTTTCCATCAAGAATGGCCTCACGTGTACCAAACGCAAACACCGCAATAGCCGCTGCGGTGGACCGCCCAATGCCGGGCAATTCAGCAATCGCATCGGCATTGGGCGGAAACTGCCCATTGGATTGCGCCACCAGCTGCTGCGCCGCACGGTGCAAATTGCGCGCTCTCGCGTAGTAACCCAGCCCGCTCCATAAACCCATCACTTCTTCAGTTGGTGCCGACGCCAAACTCTGAATGTCCGGAAACCGCGCCAGAAATCGCAGGTAATACGGAATGACCGTGCCCACTTGCGTTTGCTGCAACATGATTTCTGACAGCCACAGCCGATAAGGATCACGCGTCCCCTGCCAAGGTAAATCGTGACGGCCATGCTGGCGCTGCCAGCGAGTCAACAGGGTGGAAAATAAGGCGGAAGAAGTGGTCAGAAGAAACTCCAAATCAAAATGCTATTCAGGTAGGGTGAAAGAAGAGTGGGGATAAATACGCTGGGCGAAACACAAAGACTGCCTTTTTTAAAAGGACCGGCGCTTGCAAGGCGTGCTCACTCACGTTAACCTTGCGGTCAATTCTAAAGCAAGCTCGCCTCTAAGCCGTTATTCCTAAGATGAACAAACCCGTAGAAAATTTTACCGCCGACGTAGGTGCTGGCGTAATCGACCAACGCGCATTGAGAACCACGCTGGGCGCATTCCCTACCGGCGTGACCGTCGTAACCGCGCTGTCTTCCCACTCGGCTAACTCGCCCGATTTATCCAATAGCCAGTGTATCGGCCTGACGGTAAGCTCGTTCAATACCGTATCCCTCGACCCTCCGCTGATTGTTTGGAGCCTAGCGCTCAGCTCCTCGAGCTTAGAGGCTTTTCGTAATGCCGACCGCTATGTAGTGAATGTGCTGGCGCTAGACCAAGCGTGGCTATCGCAACACTTCGCCACTAAAAAGAATGACAAGTTTGCCAACCTGGAAATCAGCGAAGGCCTAGGCGGCGCGCCACTCCTGCCCGGCTGTTGCGCCTGGTTTGAATGCCTCAACGAAATTCAATATCCGGGCGGCGACCACCTCATGTTCGTCGGCCGCGTTGAGCGTTTTTCACACGTCGATAAAGAACCGCTGGTTTTTCATGGCGGCCAATATCGTGCGTTAAAGGATTTGTAGAGGCACGGCTCAAGTCACCAAGTTACTACTACTGCACCATAATAACGTAAGCGCACACTAACTGCCAAAGCACCACCAGTCCAGCATACACTCGCGCTATATAGCCAAGCGCACGCCTCGGCACATTGAAGGCGCAGCGCCACAAACAAATCCCTGCCAACAAATACCAAATGGTGAGCGCCATGTTTACTTGGGCGTTAAACGGGATTTGCCTATAGTACAAATACACGTTTAACAAAGCGGGCAGTGCGATGCCGATAAGGAACACGCCCACAGCTTGGGCTTCTCCACGCAAGGCCTTAAGCAACTGACCCGAAATGGTGTGAGTAAAAAATGAGGGCTTAGTGAACTTGGGGTCGGAAGACATGCTAATAGTGATAAAGAAAAAGGGGTTGGAGCGGGCGAAGGGAATCGAACCCTCGGCTCTAGCTTGGGAAGCTAGGGTATTACCATTATACGACGCCCGCGAACTGCTATTTCTGAGGGTAACCTCTCTGCAGGTGGTCATTCTATGCGGTGTTGGCAGGAGATTCAATCAACCCTATCGAAGAATAGGCTCATCAAATGGTCGCTTTACCCAGCGCCTCTTCTAACTTGCTCAACATGCTAAGATTTGCGCCCCACAAAGCAGCGCGGAGCATCGCATGAAAACCGGCACCCCCCTGAGTAAAGTCGTTGGAAGCCCTATTGGAAGTTCAATTGGCACCCCTCTAAGTGCATCCGCCACACGCGTCATGTTGTTAGGCGCGGGCGAGTTGGGCAAAGAAGTCATCATCGCCTTGCAACGTCTTGGTGTAGAAACTATCGCCGTGGATCGTTACGCCGACGCGCCCGGCATGCAAGTCGCACACCGTTCGCACGTGGTCGCCATGACTGATGGCCCTGCGCTGCGCGCCATTATCGAAAGCGAACGACCCCATTTAGTTGTTCCCGAAATCGAAGCTATCGCCACCGACATGTTGCGCGAAATCGAGCAAGAAGGGCTGACTGAAGTAATCCCTACGGCACGTGCCACCCAGCTCACCATGAACCGCGAAGGCATCCGCCGCTTGGTGGCCGAAGAGTTGGGTCTGCCCACATCACCCTACGCTTTTGCCAGCTCGCTCGAAGAACTGCAAAGCGCAATCACTGGCCATGGTGAAAACGCCAGCGGCAAAGCGAGCAACAAACAAGGCATCGGCTATCCCTGCCTAGTTAAGCCCACTATGTCTTCATCTGGCAAAGGCCAATCACTCCTGCGCGGCCCAGACGATGTAAAAAAAGCCTGGGACTACGCCATGCAAGGTGGTCGGGTCTCACAAAGCCGTGTGATCGTTGAAGGCTTCATTGATTTTGAATATGAGATTACGCTGCTGACCGTTCGCGCCATAGGCGCCAACGGCGAAATCGAAACCTACTTCTGCGAGCCAATCGGCCACCTGCAAGTTGATGGCGATTACGTCGAATCATGGCAACCACAACCCATGAGCAAAGCCGCGCTACAACGTTCGCGCGAAATTGCCAAAGCAGTGACCGACAATCTTGGTGGACGCGGGCTGTTCGGCGTCGAATTATTTATCAAAGGCGATCAAGTCTGGTTTTCCGAAGTCAGCCCGCGCCCGCACGACACTGGCTTGGTAACGCTTACATCACAACGCTTCTCCGAGTTCGAACTCCACGCCCGCGCCATTCTTGGCCTGCCGGTCGACGTCACACTCCGCGCCACCAGCGCCTCTGCAGTCATTTATGGTGGCTTGGAAGAAAAAGGGGTTGCGTTCGAAGGCGTTGCAGAAGCTCTGCGCGTACCGAATACTGACCTCCGGTTGTTCGGTAAACCGGAGAGTTTCAAAAAGCGTCGGATGGGTGTCGCTGTTGCGAATGGCAAAGATATTGAGGAAGCGCGTAGTCGGGCGAAACTTGGTGCGAGCAAAGTAAAGCCAGTCATTGGTTAATTGCATGCTACGTACCGCCAACATACGCTAAGCATGCAACTAGTTAAGCTGAAATACAGAAAAGATATTGATGGCTTGCGCGGCATTGCCATACTGCTTGTACTTACCTATCACTTCCAACTGCACCCTGTCACCGGTGGTTTTATCGGTGTGGATATTTTCTTTGTTATTTCGGGGTTTTTGATTGCCTCGTTGCTTGGCAACGAAAAAACCCTCTTGCCCACGCTTGTGAATTTTTATAACCGGCGTATTAAAAGACTTTTACCCCTTTTTTTAGTAGTCAGCGTTGCAACGACGATCATCGCTGCAATCCTCATGCTTCCAGAGGATTTTATAAACTATTTGAAGAGCCTTCGTGACGCCAGCCTCTTCAAATCAAATGTGCTCTTCGACAGGGAAACGAAAAACTATTTCGCCCCCAACGCACGCGAACTGCCATTACTGCACACATGGTCTCTCTCTATTGAGTGGCAATTTTATTTATTATTCCCAGCCTTATTTCTTCTTACTCAAAAAACAAATTCTCTCAAAATAAAAAACATTCTGTTGTTTAGTGCGGCAATCGGGTTGGCGGCATTTTCGGTGACGACTACCCACAGTAATGATGCTTACTTTCTTACCTCGGCACGTGCATTTGAGTTGTTAATTGGTGCGTGTGTTGCTCAGCTCAATGTGCGTTCTGGGCGCTTAGAAAATAAACTTGTGGTACTGATCTGCGTTATAAGCCTTGTTGGCTTGGCAATGGTTTTTACACCCGCTACGCCTTTCCCTGGAGCCAATGCGCTTGCGGTTTGCATACTCACCGCATTGACTCTTTTGTACGGAAACGGCAACTCGGTTTTGTCGAATAAATTTTTGGTGCACACGGGAAAGATTTCCTACTCGGCCTATTTGTGGCATTGGCCGCTCATCGCATTTCTTGCCTATCTGCAAATTGCCATATCAATACCCTTGGCGATTCTGTTGATCGTTCTTGTTTTTTTGTTATCGCATGCCACCTACATTTGGATTGAAGAGCCGGGGCGACGTTCGAAAATGCCTCTCAAAAAATCGGTTGCGCTACTTTTTTTGGCTCCGGTACTAATCATTATGTTGTTTGCACTGTTTGTAAGATGGAATGATGGCTTCCCTCAAAGATTAGGGGATGAGGCTATGCAGGTGTACAACAAAATCAAACCATTCAGTTTAATCAACCAGTCAAGTTGTCACGATAAAACCAGCATCCCCTTAGAAACATGTGCAACAGGGGATATTCTTTCAAATCGTCGTGCCATCTTGATAGGTGATTCTCACGCACGCCACTATCTTGGCTTTGTTAATATCTTGGCCGACCAGGCGCACTTAAAAGTCTACGGCTTAACGGGCAGTGAATGCTTAATCTTACCAGGAGCAAAAACGGGTCGCTTTAGTGAGGCCTGTGCGGAGAAGGCGGCTCGTTATTACGAAATAATTAGAACGGGACATTTCAATTACGTGCTGCTCGGACAACGCTGGATTGGCTACCCTGCGCAACAATTAGAGTATCTAGATGCCGCCATCCAATCCATTATTAAAAGTGGCGCAACGCCCGTTATCTTGAAATCCGTGGCTGAAGATGGCACCAGCAAGCGTGATTGTTTCTATCGTCACATAAAAATAAGGCGCTCTGCTGAAGAAGATTGCTCAATTGATCGGAACAATTTATTTGCTATTGAAGCTAAAAATCATGTCGCGTCTCTGTTCAATCGCATACATGAAAAATATCCATCAGTGATATTTATAGACCCGCAAAGTGTCCAGTGTCAGGATAAAAAGTGTCTTACGGTAATCGACAACACACCAATCTACGAGGACATGCATCATTTGAGTGGTTTTGGTTCTGTGCAAATAGGAAAGCTTTACCATGAACGTTACGGAAACCCATTCATGGCACCTATCTGTGGGAGTCCGCCAGATCATGCATGTTAAAATTTGCCTATGAAAATTCAGGTTAATGGTTTGTCACACTCATTTGAATCTGCCCCATCCGTGGCTGATCTACTAATTAAGCTTGGGCTGCAAGGCAAGAGCGTAGCGGTGGAATGCAATGGAGAGATTGTTCCTAAAAGCACCCATACTGCTGCGAAGCTGGCTGATGGGGATAGGCTGGAGATTGTGGTGGCGGTTGGGGGCGGTTGATTTTTGTTGTTGGCTTTGTAGCGCGCTTCTTTCGGTTCCGCGTTTCTCTCCCATTTTTTCTACGTTTTAATTTACTTCGTATTTAAATCTTATGACTTCACAGACTCACGCAGACACACTCACGATTGCTGGCAAGACTTATTCTTCGCGCTTGTTGGTGGGGACAGGTAAATACAAAGATTTCGACGAGACGCGTGCAGCGGTTGAGGCTTCTGGCGCGGAAATTATTACGGTGGCGATTCGTCGCACGAACATTGGGCAGAATGCGGATGAGCCTAATCTGCTGGACGTGTTGCCGCCTTCAAAATTCACGTTGCTGCCCAACACGGCGGGTTGTTACACCGCCGATGACGCGGTGCGAACTTTGCGCTTGGCGCGTGAGTTATTGGACGGACATGATTTGGTGAAGCTGGAGGTGTTGGGTGACAAGCACACGCTGTTCCCTGATATGCCGCAGACGCTGATCGCCGCAGAAACCCTGGTGAAAGATGGCTTTAAGGTGATGGTTTATTGCTCCGACGATCCGATTCAGGCGAAGTTGCTGGAGGAGATGGGCTGTGTGGCGGTGATGCCTTTGGCTTCGCTGATCGGCTCGGGTATGGGGATTTTGAACCCATGGAATCTGCGCTTGATTATTGAGAACGCAAAAATTCCGGTGCTGGTGGATGCGGGCGTGGGCACGGCGTCGGACGCCGCCATTGCGATGGAGTTAGGTTGCGATGGCGTGTTAATGAACACTGCGATTGCCAGCGCACAAAACCCGGTGTTGATGGCGAGTGCCATGAAGAAGGCCGTGCAGGCTGGCCGAGAGGCTTTTCTAGCTGGGCGGATGCCGAGGAAGTTGTATGCGGCTGCGCCGAGTTCGCCTACCTCGGGGTTGATTGGGGGCGTTTAGGAGTGGATTGAGTTTCACATTCCTTGCGGTTGCGGTTGTTCGTCTTTCTCGATCGTAATCGAGGGCGAGCTGTGGCGGGAACTTAGGGGACTTACGTGGGGCTTTGTGAACGTTCACTGCCTCTCGACGAGCGGTTCTGGGTCCCCGCCTTCGCGAGGACGACGGGGGTGGGACATGAGTGCGGTAGCTCTACATTATGCAGTTTGCGTTGGTTTCGTTGATTAGCGTATCTCGTCATCCCGTCTTTCCTCAGCTTCAGTTTGGTAAAACTTGGTCGGGGGTGCGGCATTAAAATCAAGCCGCTTTAGTGGTTTCCCCTACTTTGGTAATCTTGGTGGGTTTTTCGCTTACTGAGTTGGTCGCATTTAACGCCGCGTGGTAGCGCTTTACGTTTTCTATTTCTCGCGTTAGCAGAGTGTCCATTTGCGCGGCGGGCATGGGTTTGGCGTAGAGGTAGCCTTGCATTTCGTCGCAACCCGCTTCTACTAAGAAAATGCGCTGCGCTTCGGTTTCTACTCCTTCTGCTACGACTGATAAGCCCATGCTGTGGGCCAGCAAAATAATGGCGCGCGTAATGGCCCGGTCGTCTGGGTCGGTAGAGATGTCGTTCACAAACGAGCGGTCGATCTTTAGGCAATCCACGGGGAATCGCTTTAGCGCTGAAAGCGAGGAGTAGCCGGTACCAAAATCGTCAATGGCTAAATTCACGCCAAGCACACGCAGTTCTTGCAGAACAACGATCGTGCGATCCACGTTTTGCATGATCATGCTTTCGGTAATTTCTAGTTCCAGGTGACTGGGGAATATGTTTTCTTGTTCGATAATGCCGCGAATGCGCGCAACGAGATCACGCTGCTGAAACTGACGTGGAGATAAATTCACCGCCACCCGCAAAGACGCTAAACCTTGTTCTTGCCATAAGCGGACTTGCCGACACGCTTGAACAATCACCCACTCGCCCACTTCGAGAATTCGGCCGGTCTCTTCCAGAATGGGGATAAAACGATCTGGCCCTATCATGCCGAGTTCTGCATTGCGCCAACGTAACAAGGCTTCCGCGCCCGTTATCAGCCCGGTTTTGAAATCCACCTTGGGTTGGTAGTGCACTTCAAACTCGTTACGCTCTAGCGCATGGTGAAGCTGAACGCCTACTTCTAGCCAGTCGCTGGCGGCGCGATTCATTTCCACATCAAAGAAGCGATATTGCCCGCGACCCGCCTGCTTGGCGGCGTACATCGCTTTATCTGCGCTCATCATTAGCTCTTGCATGGTATTGCCATCACGCGGGTAAACAGCAATGCCCAAGCTTGCTGCGGGCACAACTTCATGGCCAAAAAGGTAGCAAGGCGGAGTTAAGGAATCGAGCATTTTCTGGGCAACAAAGGCAGCGTCTTCGGCTTTGGCGAGATCATTAAGAATCACCACGAACTCATCCCCACCTTGCCGTGCAACCGTGTCTCCCTCGCGTAGGCAAGTGGAGAGCCGATTGGCAATTTCTTTTAGCAACTGGTCACCCGCATCATGGCCCAGTGTGTCGTTCACTAATTTGAAGCGATCAAGATCAACGAATAAAAGCCCGAGCAACCGGTTGGTGTAGCGATGATGCGACAAACCTTGTTCTAGGCGATCGTTAAGCAGATGGCGATTAGGCAAACCGGTTAGCTCGTCATGACTGGCAATTTGGGCCAGTTGATCTTCAAAGTGGCGACGTTCCGAAACATCTTGCATCACGCCGACTACCCGGTAGGGACCTGTGTCGTGAAACTCTACTTCGGCTTGGACGTGTATCCAACGTGTCGCCCCGTCTTCTCTCACTACACGAAAATCTGCTTTGACAGAGCTGACATCACCACTCTTCGCAATGCCAATTTTCTCTTTAACGTGAGCTTGGTCATCAGGGTGTGTACGGCTTAATAAAAGCGCTAGGCTAGGGTCGGCTGTGTCGGAATCGAGATCAAAAAGATGGCAGGTTTCTTTCGACCAACGCTGTATGCCACTTTCTAAATCCCATTCCCAGCTACCAATGTGCGCAATTTCCTGCGCACGCTCGAGCGTGGCCTCGCCTCTTCTCAAAGCCAGTTCGGTTTCTCTACGGCTGGCCGCAGACCGCAAAGCGCTCACTGCGTGGGCGACTTCGTCTGACAGGTCTTGCAGCAGGACATACTCTTCGGCACCAAAGGCGTCAATCGACTTTGAGCAAATAATAATGACGCCTTCGGTGGTGCTGTCGACAGTCATTGGGAATCCGGCCACAGACATGAAGCCCGACTTGGCGGCCACATCTAAGCAGGGCTGGTAAAGTGGGTCTGGTTGAGTGCTGCGAATAATCAACGGCCTGCCGGTGCGAATGGCGACCCCAGCAGGGCCTTGACCCGAGGGGGCATCGCTCCAGGTAATACGTGCTTTATCGAGATAACCCTCGTCATCTTCACCATAACGCGCAACAACACTCACACTCCGCTTCTCGTCTTGTTCGCGGCGACCTATCCACGCTAAGGGGTAATCTCCTTCAGAAACGATGGTTTGGCATACGTCGTGGAACAAGTCTGCTTCGTTGGTGGAGGTGCGAATAATGCGGCTAACGTCTGAAAGCAATCGCAAAGCACGGGTGATGTTTCCGCGCTCTTTTTCACGGACTACGTGAGCGGTTGTATCTTGCACGATGGCCAGTGCGGCTTTGCCGTTCGGGGTTTGCAAGGGGCCTAAGCTAATGTCCGCAAAAAATTCACTGCCATCTGCGCGACATAGTCGCTCCCCCATTAGCCTAGTGCCTAAGCGGCGCGGAATAAATTCACGAAAAAAGGCGTCGCGGAGTTTGATGTGGGAAGCGCGCTCAGATTCTGGCACCAGAGTTTCCGTACTTAAACCTTGCATCTGACCCGGCCCATAACCAAACAACAGCTCGGCTTGACGATTAGCCATCGTAATGCGGTTTTTAGCGTCTGAAATAATCACCCCATCAGGCGTAATGTTGAGCAAGGCCTCGTAGTCTTGGCTTAACTCTTGGGTTGTGTCTTGGATGCGTTTTATCTGGGCAGTAGCAGCGCCTAAAATGAGTGCTAAAAAAAATGTGCCGAGCAGCACCAGCATCGTGTTACCTGGATGTAGCTCAATAAAAGAGAAGTCTACGCCCAAGACGTAAAGAATGGCGGTGAATGCAGCCAGTGCCAAAACCGCCCAAACCGATAAGCTGGCCGTTAAGCGTGATATTTGATCTGTCCGATTGCTCATTATTGAGTTTTAACTGCCCTATGCCGGTTAGACCTATAACTCCTCTTACCCATCTTTGACTGCCCCTCTTTGACTATCCTGTTTTGACTATCCTTCTTTATCTGCCAATCGGGCGTATTTGGATGTTTTCTTGGCTCGCTTTAAACTGCGGGTAATTTCGCGGTTAACCTTGGGATCACTTTGTGGCCCCCTAAGAATTAACGGCCATGACCGGTGAAGCTTTAGTTACCACGTGGTTTCAAACAGGATTCAACTTAGTTTTAGTTGGCTTTAGTATTTAGTCTTTTCTACCTGACTTGGCTTTGGGTTTTACTTATTCGTATAAACAACTACCCTCTTGAATTTGCTCACTTTATTGCGTCTATATGGAATCTTTGATAAAAAAATCCACTGTTGTCACCTCTGTCACCTCCAGTAACTCCGCCGACCCTACCCACTCTTCCACGCATAACATTCGTAGTTTTGTGTTGCGGCAAGGCCGCCTTTCTGTCGCTCAAGCACGGGCGCATGAAGAGTTACTCCCCAAGTTCGGCATCCCTTTTGCGCCACAACGCATTGATCTTGATTCCGTTTTTGGTCGAAAAGCGCCAAAAATTCTGGAAATTGGCTTTGGCATGGGTGAAACCAGCGCCGCCATTTCTGCGGCGCAGCCAGAAAATGATTATCTAGGCATTGAGGTTCATACCCCAGGCGTGGGCAGCCTGCTTAAACAAATAGGCGCACTCGGGCTGACTAATCAACGCATCGTCCAACATGACGCCGTTGAAGTGCTGAATACAATGATTGCGCCGAATGTGCTGGATGGCATTCATGTGTTTTTTCCCGACCCGTGGCCGAAAAAACGCCAGCAAAAACGGCGTTTGATTCAGGCTGAATTCGTCAGGGTGCTAACCAGCCACCTTAAACCTGGCGGCTACCTACATCTTGCAACCGATTGGGAAGATTACGCGGAACAAATGCTGGCCGTACTATCCGCCGAACCGGAATTGAAAAACACCGCCGAGGGCTACGCGCCTAAACCCGCTTATCGGCCGCAGACAAAGTTTGAAACACGTGGCCTGAAACTAGGGCACGGTGTTTGGGATGTTTTGTTTCGGCGGGTTTAGGGTGTTAGGGGGTAGGCAAAGCTAAGGGTGTTTCTTTAATTGGTATTTTCAACCAAAAAAATCTGTAGCAAATCATTCAGAAAGTGGCGCCCCTGCTCGGTAGGCGCAATGTGCTGAGCGGTGACTTTCAGCAAACCGCGCGCTTCGGCAACAGCAAGTTGCTCGCGGATTGCGTCTAATGGCAAACCTGTTCGCTCACTAAACATACGCGCCGGGAAGCCTTCAACTAAGCGCAGCGTGTTCATCATAAACTCAAAGGGCAACTCGGAGAGGCCCACTGGATGCGCTTCTTGAAGGGGTTTCCCGTCGGCAATGCTTTGCAAATAAGCTTGCGGATGTTTCTGCCGCATCTCGCGCTGAATGCCATAAGGCTGTGAAATTTTGCCGTGAGCGCCCGCACCGATGCCGAGATAATCGCCAAACTGCCAGTAGTTCATGTTGTGGCGACATGTTGCACCGGGCCGCGCGAAGGCGGAGGTTTCGTAGTGTTGATAGCCGTGATAACTCAGCGTTTCTTCCACCATGTCTTGCATGTCGGCGGCGAGGTCGCTCTCCGGCAAATTGGGCGGTGCGTGAAAAAACGGGGTGTTCGGCTCTAGGGTGAGGTGGTACGCCGAGAGGTGCGATGTGCCAAAAGAAGCAGCGGCGAGAATATCGGCGCGCGCCTCTTCCAATGTCTGCTCAGGCAGTGCGTACATGATGTCGAGGTTGAGATTGTCGAAATGCTTGAGCGCGGCTTCGACGGCGCGACGCGCTTCATCCCCGTCGTGGATACGGCCTAGTGCGGCAAGATGACGTGGGTTAAAGCTTTGCACGCCGATAGAAAGACGATTAACACCGGCTGCACGATAGCCTGCAAAGCGATCTACATCGACCGTACCCGGATTAGCTTCTAGTGTGATTTCCGCATCGGGCAAAAGCGGCAAACGCGCGCGAATGGCAGACAGCAAAACGTCAACCGACTTTGGCGCAAGCAAGCTGGGCGTGCCACCGCCAATAAAAATACTGTGCACGTGCCGCCCCCACACCCCGGGCAACGCACTTTCTAAATCGGTGATGAGTGCGGCAATGTATTCATCTTCAGGAATTTTTCCGCGCGATTCGTGCGAATTAAAATCGCAATAGGGACATTTTTTTACGCACCACGGAAAGTGCACATAGAGCGAAAGTGGGGGAAGTGTGGTGAGCGTAATCGTGCCGGGACTAATGGGAGTTGCGGAAACTGCTAACTCAGTCGCCTTAGGTGTGACAGGAACAATGGGGATGATGCGTTGAGAGCTCACAAGGAAAAAAGGGAAAAGGAAAAAGAAAGAAGGGCGGGGAAAGTTTGGCAGTTACCCGACCGCACGCAAACGTTCGAGCAATTTTTTAACCGCAATGGCGCGGTGACTGATTTCGTTTTTCTCCGGCCCTAGCTCGGCGGCGGAACGGTCAAGGCCGGGAACAAGAAATAAAGGGTCGTAGCCGAAACCATTTGTGCCACGCGGTTCCAGCAGAATTTCGCCGTGCCACTCACCTTCCATAATGATCGGCTGCGGATCATCGGCATGACGCATTAAAACCAGCGCGCAAAAATAATGGGCGTGCCGATTGTCGACACCTTGAAGTTCGGCAAGCAGTTTTTCGTTATTACGCGCATCAGATTTCGGCTCGTCGGCATAACGCGCTGAATGCACGCCGGGCGCACCGCCCAAGAATTCCACGCACAAACCGGAATCGTCGGCCAACGCAGGCAAGCCAGAAAGTCGCGAGGCATGACGTGCCTTAGCCAGCGCATTTTCCACAAAGGTGAAATGAGGTTCGTCTGCCTCGGGAATTTTGAAAGCGGATTGCGGTAGAACTTCAATAAAAAAAGGCGACAACAAGGCGGAGAACTCTTTGAGCTTTCCAGCATTGTTAGAAGCGAGAACGAGGTTTTTGAACATATAAAACGAGTGCAATAACGGCGGCTGAAAAATTAAGTGCGGGGTGGCTAGACGGTTTTAGATGCCTATTTAGCTAAGGCTAGTTTTTGTGCGCTCACCAGTTCTTTTATTCCTTTGTCTGCCAGCGTCAATAGCGCATCGAGCTCTTCGCGCGAGAACGGCGTTCCTTCTGCAGTGCCTTGCACTTCTACAAAGCCACCCGCAGCGGTCATCACGACATTCATGTCGGTATCGCAGCCCGAGTCTTCGGGGTAATCAAGATCGAGGACCGGCGTGCCTTCGTACATCCCCACTGAGACGGCGGCGACAAATTCTTTGAGTGGATTGCGTTCAATCACTTTATCGGCCAGCAGTTTGTTGAACGCGTCTTGTACAGCGACACAAGCGCCGGTAATAGCGGCCGTGCGTGTTCCGCCATCGGCTTGCAGCACATCGCAATCAATTTGTAGCGTGCGTTCACCCAAGGCATTCAGGTCGGTAACAGCGCGTAAGGCGCGACCAATCAAGCGCTGAATTTCTTGCGTGCGTCCGGTTTGCTTACCTTTGGCGGCTTCGCGTTGCATGCGTGTGTGCGTAGAACGCGGCAGCATGCCGTATTCCGCCGTGAGCCAACCTTGGCCTTTACCGCGTAAAAACCCGGGCACGCCTTCTTCAATACTGGCGGTGCAGAGCACTTTGGTGTTGCCAAACTCGATCAACACCGAGCCTTCTGCATGACAGGTGTAATGGCGTGTAATTTTCACGGCACGTAATTCGTTGGCACGGCGGCCGCTAGGGCGAGTTTTAGGGGTGGCAGGGGTCGCCGATTTTGTAGTTGTAGCTTGTTCTGTGCTCAAAAGAGATCCTCTTATTCTTGGTGTTTATTTCGTAAACTTCTTGATGGCGGTATTGATTTCTTCAATGGCGCGCTCAATTTCTTCATCGGTCAGATTCGGCACAGGGTTGCCGCCTTTGCGCCCTGATTTGGCAAAGGCTTCCATCTGCGTGGTAAACGAATCCACGGGAAGCGTATGCGTGGATACACTCCCTAATGTGTCTCCCGTGTAATCTTCCTCCCAGCGCATAGCGATGATGGAAAGGTTGTCCGCATTAGGCCCGCCCTTCGCTTCGGCCAGATTGAGTAGTGCCGGCGCCGCTTGCATCACATTGCCGCCGCTCATGGCGGTGATAATTTCTTGACCAGGTAGCGGGCCCCAAACGCCGTCTGTACACAGCACTAAAATGTCCCCGGTGGCTAAGGCTGTTTTCTTAGAAAAATCAATTTGCGGGGGCTGCACACCACCCAAACAGCTATAAATTCGGTTGCGCGCCGGATGAACCAAGGCTTCTTCTGCGGTGATCTGCCCGTCATCCACCATGCGTTGTACGCGCGAATGGTCTCGCGTTTGGGCGAGCACTTTGTCGCCGCGAATCGCATAAAGACGCGAGTCGCCGACGTGCGCCCAATAGGCGACGGAATCTTGCACTACGCACGCAACGCACGTAGTACGCGGCGCTTCGGGCAGCAAACGGTCCGCCGCGTAATCAAGAATGGCATTGTGCGCATTGGTAATCGCGGCCGTTAAAAACATGATTGGGTCAGCCAAGTTCGGCTTCGCTTCCCGCTGAAACGCTTCGGTAATAAATTGCACGCCAATTTGCGCAGCAACCTCGCCATGCAAGTGGCCGCCCATGCCATCCGCCACCACCAGCAACAAGGCTTCACGCGAGTAGCAATAGGCAATGCGGTCTTCATTGCCTTGCCGTTTGCCGACCCGGCTTTCTTGATAAATAGTAAATTTCATTTCGTTATCAGCTTTCGCATGCTCTTGCGCAAATTATCGAGCCAAGTGGATCGCGGCACGCGACGATGCCGATCGGACAGCGCTTTCTGAAGTGAAAACACACTCTGCGGGCGTTGCAGGTAATTCAGGTTCATGCACCAATCGACCGTTTCTAGTAACTGCTGGGAATACAGCCCCGGCCAACGTTTTACAGCGGGCACAACCAAGTCTTTAATGATTCTTGCATCTGCCGCTTGCGGCGCAGCGCCCGCCATACAGGCATACATACTGGCACCTACCGAGTAAATGTCCGTCCACGGCCCTAGTAGCTCGCGCGGCTGATTGTTGTACTGTTCTGGCGCGGCGAAACCTGGTGTGTACATCGGCTTCAACATCGGTGCATCCGTCGACAGGGTTTGACGTGACGCGCCAAAATCGAGCAGCACCGGCGTACCGTCATTACGCACATAAATGTTTGACGGTTTGATGTCGAGATGAAGCAATTTGTGTGTATGCACTTCGCGCAAGCCATTCAGCAAGCGCGTAAACACGCTGCGAATAAAGCTCTCGCGTATATCTGACTTATGTTTTTGTATGTGTTCTTGCAGCGTCCGGCCACGCTCGTATTGCATGACCATGTAGACCGTTTCGTTCGCGCGGAAAAAATTCAACACGCGCACTACGTTCGGGTGAGCTAGCTTGGCCAGCGCACGCCCTTCCTCAAAAAAGCATTTCATGCCGTAACGAAAGGTGGCGAGATTGTCTTCGGTGATCGAAGGCAGCGCATCGCCTTCAGTACGCAACGCTAAGGTGTTCGGCAAGTATTCTTTGATTGCAACGGGCGTACCTTCAGCATCAAAGGCAAGGTACACAATAGAGAAACCACCGAGCGAAAGCTGGCGGTCGATTCGGTACTCTTCCAACAAGTACCCTGGCGGCAACGGAACATTTGCTTGTGGCGGCATAGTATGAAGCTGCTAAGATGCGGCCTTAATTGTCTCATTGATTACCGCATTTTTGCCCCTTAATTATTTTTTAAGGCAACGAGCCGCTTAAATACACCGCTTTAGCCCCCACTTATTGTCCCAATCGTTCCCTAGCCGAGGCTATGCGCCCGTGCTCAAAGACGCTGAAAGAAGGAAAACATGATCTATAGCATGACCGGATACGCCGTTCAAATGCGCGACATAGGGCGCGGCATTTTGCATTTAGAGTTACGCACTGTTAATTCGCGTTATCTCGACATGAATTTTCGCATTGCAGAAGAAGTCCGCATCGTCGAACCCGCACTGCGCGAGCTGATCGCTGCCAAACTCAATCGCGGTAAAGTGGATTGTCGCCTGAACTTGCTACCCGCCAGCGCGGCCCCGCGTGAGACATCACTGAATCAAGCGTTGCTACAACAACTGAGCGAATTACAGCGCAGCGTTCGCTTAAAAATTCCTGACGCCAGCCCGCTCGGCGTAGCTGAAGTGTTGCGCTGGCCCGGCATGATGGGTGACGACCAACTCTCACCCGACACACTGCAAAAAGAGTGTGCGATTCTGGCCGGCTTGGCTATTGACGACCTACTGGCTACACGGGGTCGCGAAGGCGAGAAATTAGGCGCGACGATCACAGAACGTGTGACACGCATGCGCACTTTGGTCGCAGAAACCGCGCCGAAAATACCAAAAGCCTTGGCAGATTACCAAGAACGCCTATCCACGCGGCTTCGCGAGGCCATGGCCACACAAGATGAAGACCGTATTCGCCAAGAAATGGGCCTCTTCGCCGCCAAAATAGATGTGGCCGAAGAAATTACCCGCCTTAATACGCATCTGGACGAAGTCAGCCGCGTGGTCGCTAAAGGTGGCGCTATCGGCAAGCGTTTGGATTTTTTGATGCAAGAACTCAACCGCGAAGCGAACACGCTGGCCTCTAAATCGGTTTCATCCGAGATCACCGCGACGGCTGTGGAGCTAAAACTGTTGATCGAGCAAATGCGTGAGCAAGTGCAGAATATTGAGTAAAACGATACCCTGAAGATGCCCGTGTTTACTGCCTCTCATGGCAAGGTACTTTAGGCAAGCGCTCCCGGCAATCGGGGGTAGCGCATAGGTTACCCTCAGGATATCCATTTCAAAAACAGCACTGCCATGCCATGGGGGTTGATCTACCCCTTAGGCTTGGCGTAGGCTACAGGCTCTGTCCCACATTTTCACACTTAGGTTCGGCGGCATATGAGCGGAAACCTTTTCATCGTCTCAGCGCCTTCGGGTGCGGGCAAGACCACGCTGGTGGGCATGCTGCTCAACCATGATCCGCGTGTGTTGCTTTCTGTGTCCTATACAACGCGTGCGCCCCGCCCGGGTGAGGTGAATGGCCGCGAGTATCACTTTGTGGATGTGCCTAGCTTTTTAGCAATGCGTGAGCGTGGTGACTTTATTGAGAGCGCCGAGGTGCATGGCAATTACTATGGCACTTCGCGGGTTTGGATTGAAGAACGCATTGCCGCTGGCCAAGATACGCTGCTGGAAATCGACTGGCAGGGCGCGCAGCAAGTGCGCAAGTTTTTTCCCCAATGTACGGGCATTTTTATTTTCCCCCCTTCTGTCGATGAGCTTGAGCGTAGGCTGAAAACACGTGGGCAAGATGAGTCGAGTGTGATCGCAAGGCGTGTAGATGCGGCGCTAAACGAAATGCGTCACGCGGGCGAGTTCGAATATGTTATAATTAACAACAAGTTGCAAGACGCTCTTGATGACCTTCTAGCGGTGGTTCGCGCAGTACGGTTGCGCTACAAAGCGCAATTGGCAAACCACCACGAATTTTTCGCTTTTCTTGAACAAGACAATTAAACAGGATAAATAATCATGGCTCGCATTACCGTTGACGATTGCGTAAAACTTATCCCGAACCGCTTTGAGCTCACTTTGGCGGCCACCTATCGCGCACGTCAAATTACTTTAGGTTCTACACCTATGGTGGACGACGATAAAGATAAGCCAACTGTGATTGCGTTGCGTGAAATTGCCGCCGGTAAAGTCGGCCTAGAAATCCTCAAACGTACGACGGCGTAATCCATAAACCGCGTAATTTAACTTAACGACTAACAGTGGGCATGGTGAATGAATATGAGTCTCGCCTCAACCATTCCCACTCTTACCACCCCTACCTCACCTCCCACTGCCGAGAAACCCTCTCCTGCTGAACAAAAGGCTGAGTTACTTTCTCAGCTTGAACAGCTAAAAAAAACGCTTTCTGCTTACCTTAAGCCGGAAGATATCGAGCAGATCGAATCTGCATTCCACTTTTCTGCTAACGCCCATGAAGGCCAGTTCCGTGTCAGTGGTGAGCCTTATATCTCCCACCCGCTGGCTGTTACAGCCATTCTGGCGAACTGGCATCTCGATGCGCAGGCGCTCACTGCCGCTTTACTCCACGACGTAACCGAAGATACCGAAATCACCAATAAGGAAATCGGGGAGCGCTTTGGTAAAGTCGCCGCTGAGCTGGTGGATGGTGTATCAAAGCTCGACAAAATCGAATTTCAATCGCATGAAGAGGCTCAAGCGGAAAATTTTCGCAAGATGCTTTTGGCGATGGCGCGCGATGTACGCGTAATCCTCATCAAGTTGGCGGATCGTTTCCACAACATGCAAACGCTGGATGCAATTCGCCCAGAAAAACGCCGCCGTATTGCGCGCGAAACATTGGAGATTTACGCGCCGATTGCCAATCGCCTCGGCCTGAATAATCTTTACCGCGAGTTGCAGGAACTTTCTTTTCGGCATCTTTACCCGCTGCGCTACAGCGTGTTGTCGAAAGCAATTAAAGCCGCGCGTGGTAATCGACGCGAAGTCGTTAGCAAAATTCTAAATGGTTTAAAAGTCCGCTTAACTGAACTCGACATTGAGGCGGAGGTGGGTGGGCGCGAAAAGCATCTCTACAGTATCTATCGCAAGATGCGCGAGAAATCCTTGTCCTTCTCACAAGTGCTGGATATTTACGGCTTTCGCGTCATGGTAAAAGATGTGCCTAGTTGCTACTTAGCGCTGGGTGCGCTGCACAGCTTGTACAAGCCTGTGCCGGGCAAGTTCAAAGACTACATTGCCATCCCAAAAGCCAATGGCTACAAGTCGCTCCACACCACACTCATCGGCCCCTACGGCACGCCCATAGAAGTGCAAATGCGAACAACCGAAATGAACCATGTTGCGGAGAGTGGCGTGGCTTCTCATTGGTTGTACAAAGACGATACAACGCTTTCTGAGCTGCAACAAAAGACGCATAAGTGGCTGCAATCATTGTTGGAGTTGCAATCGACTTCCGGTGATCCGGCGGAGTTTCTTGAGCACGTTAAAATTGATTTGTTCCCCGGCGAGGTTTACGTTTTCACGCCTAATGGAAAAATCATGGCGCTGCCTAATGGCACAACCGCTGTCGATTTTGCCTATGCGGTACACACGGACATTGGCAATCGCTGCGTGGCTTGCCGCATTAATTATGAACTCATGCCGCTACGCACTGAGTTGCAAAATGGCGACCAAGTCGAGATCATTACTGCGGCGCATGCCAATCCAAATCCCGCTTGGTTGTCTTACGTTAAAACCGGTAAAGCCCGCGCGCAGATTCGCCATTTTTTAAAGACTACCCAGCAAGAAGAATCCGCCGCTCTCGGCGAGCGCCTCTTAGCGCAAGCGCTGCGCACCTTTGATCTCACTCCCGACAACATTGCAGCAGCGGTATGGACAAAGTTTGTACAAGAATGTGGCGCAAAAAATAAGAAGGATATTCTCACCGACATTGGCCTAGGCAAGCGCTTACCCGCCATCGTGGCGCGCCGCTTGGCGTCTGGGCATGAAGAAGAAGGCGCTACGGGCACGGTCGCACCGCTCAAACCCCAAGCGCCGATTCTTATTCGTGGCACAGAAGGAATGGCCGTCGAATTGGCACGCTGCTGTCGCCCTATTCCTGGCGACCCTATTCTCGGCACCATCCGCAAAGGCCAAGGCTTGGTGATTCATATGTCCGATTGCCCGGTGCTCTCGAAAAATCGGGGAGAGCGCGCCAAATGGGTGGATGTGGAATGGGAACACGGCGCCAATCGCTTGTTCGATGTAGGCATCCGTGTTGGCGCGGAAAATACGCGCGGCGTGCTGGCAAAAGTGGCTGCTGAAATTTCGGAAGCGGGCTCCAACATTAGGCACTTAAGCATGGACGAGGAAGAGCGCGGCATGTACACGCCTCTGTTTTTTACCATACAAGTTTCAAATCGCGCGCATCTGGCGCGCGTGATGCGCGCGCTGCGGCGCTTGCCAGAAGTGGCGCGTATTTTACGAATTAGACATGAAGTTTAAGGGCGTAGAGTTTAGGCATAACCCTCACATCCATTCATAAAGGGAAATATCATGGCAATGTACGAATCCGAGCACACCAAGTTCATGCGCGCATGGATGGCGAAACATCCGGAAGAACTGCAAACACAACAAACTGGGCGCGCATTGTGGTGGGATAAAGTGCCTCAATCGCTAGACGAGCAACAAAGGTTGGGCGAATCTAGTATTCCAACCACGGGTTATTACTACCAAACCAAGTAGCACCCGCCCGCTCCATTTGAATGGGCGCGTTGCAGACCCTTAAGCATACTTGTAACTGCTGCGCGACCGTTGTGTAACCTGTAGCACATCACTAAAAATCCGCTTTGCTCTCACAATCTATCGTCTTCGTTGACCTCGAAACCACCGGCGCCAATCCGGTGAGTAACCGCATCACTGAAATTGGCATTCTTAAAGTCACCAACGGAAAAATAGATTATGAGTGGGAATCGCTCGTTAATCCGGGTGTGCCTATTCCGGCCATAATTCAGAGCTTTATTGGTATTACCGATGAAATGGTGCAGGATGCGCCCCGCTTTGAAGAGCTTGCTGACGATGTATTTGAAATGATGCGCGGCTGTTTATTTGTTGCGCACAATGCACGTTTCGATTTTGGTTTTCTCAAAAATGAGTTTCAGCGTCTCGGCATGACTTTTGATCCGCCTGTTTTGTGTACGGTGAAATTTTCACGCGCGTTGTACCGCGAACATCATAAGCATGGCCTAGATGCCATCATTGCTCGCCATAATTTAGTTTGCGATGCGCGCCACCGCGCGCTGGGTGATGCGCGCGTGCTGTGGGATTTTGTGCAGCTTATTCATCAAGAAAAAACAGCGCCGGAAATTACACTCGCCGTAACCAAAGCAATGAAGTCGCCTAGCCTGCCATCGGGGCTGGATACAGCGATCCTCGACACGGTGCCCACCGAGCCTGGCGTTTATATTTTCTACGGCGAACATCAATTAGCGCTTTATGTGGGCCATGCCGCGAACATGCGGATGCGCGTGCAATCTCACTTCGCCACCAACTCACGCAGCACGCGCGCGCTCAAGCTCGCGCAAGAAGTTAAAAATGTGGAATGGTTGGAAACAGCGGGGGAGCTCGGCGCACAATTACTTGAAGCAAAACTGGTGAGCCAGAAACTGCCCACCCATAACCATCTCAACCATCGCAAAGAAACACTGTGTGCGTATCGACTGGTTGAAGATGCTCCCGATACAGCTCTATCACTGGTCCTACTGGACGATGTGGCCATGGAAGATATTCACGATCTTTACGGTACATTCAAATCCAAACGTGAAGCCGCCAACACCTTGCGAGAAATATCAACCAGACATGGACTGTGCTTGAAACGCCTCGGGCTAGAACCGGGCAAGGCTGCCGGTGCCTGCTTTGCCTACCAGCACAAAGATTGTCGCGGCCTATGCGTTGGACGAGAAAATATTACCCAGCACGACTTGCGCTTAAAAACAGCGCTACTCGTACTCAAACTTAAAACTTGGCCTTATTTTAAAACTTGGCCCGCTCTTAAATTACATGACTCAAACAACTCGGGCAGAATCGCCATACGCGAATACAACGAGAATTTGAATCGAACTGACTGGCATCTTTTTGAATCGTGGTGTTATCTCGACACCGTACACAGCGAAGCAGATTGCTATGAAGCGGCCGAAGCACGCTACACACCCTCCTTCGACATTTCTATTTACCGCTTACTCAAAAGCAAACTCGAACAATCGGCGACAACACTGGATATTGTTAAGCTTTACGCTCAGGTCATGTAACAAGCCCCATGTAACACGCCCATCTAACAAGCCAAACTAACAAGCTCAAGAAAACTCATCATGGAAAAAGTACGCATTTCAAAACTCATGTCCGAGCAAGGTTTATGCTCACGCCGCGAAGCTGATGGTTACATCGAACGTGGCTGGGTGTATGTCGACGGCGAGCAAGTCACCGAACTCGGCTCACGCGCATTGCCCACGCAAAAAATTACGCTCAGCAAAGCTGCGCAGTCGAACCAACTCGCACAAGTCACTATCCTCATCAACAAACCCATTGGCTACGTCTCTGGCCAAGCCGAGCAAGGCTACACACCAGCGATGGCGCTCATCAATGCTGACACGCGATCGCCGACCGACACGAACCCACAGCGTTTCAGCACCGCACACTTTAAAGGCCTCGCCCCTGCGGGACGGCTCGACATTGATTCCACCGGCTTGCTGGTATTCACGCAAGATGGCCGTATCGCAAAACTACTCATCGGCGAAGATTCGCGTGTCGAAAAAGAATATCTCGTGCGCGTTGAGGGCACGTTATCGGAAAAAGGATTGGCGCTACTGAATCACGGTCTGTCACTCGACGACAAGCCGCTCAAGCACGCCAAAGTGAATTGGCAGAATGAAGACCAGTTAAGATTTGTGCTGCGTGAAGGAAAAAAACGTCAGATCCGCCGCATGTGCGAACTGGTTGACCTCAAAGTTGTGGGGCTAAAACGGATTCGTATCGGCAGCGTGAAACTCGGTGACTTGCCGATAGGGCAATGGCGATATTTGCGGGCGGATGAGCGGTTTTAAAACTTAGTTTACTAATCCCGCAATTGTTCCCACGGCATCAAATGAATTCCCTCTGCCCGTAAGGAAACGCTGATCGTCTCACCGACCATCAAACTATTTCGACGTGCTACATGCGTGGGCACATTAAACGTCAGCGAACCATTGCGATCGTTATTAGCGAGCAGGGTCAGGCTTGTCGTTTCGCCCATGAGGGTGCAATCCGTCAGTTCGCCCGTCACAGGATTCTCCCGTTCGCCTTGCGAAGGGCGCACTCGTTGATGTAACACGATATGTTCTGGCGGAATAACCCAGCACACTTTGTTTTGTTGCGCCACGCTTAGAGTCAGCTCGTCGACAAGAGACTGGTTTTCTATCTCTAGCGAGTAATTCAGCCACTGCAAGCGACGCCTTGCTGCTCCTTTTCCCAATCCCTCTGCGTCACCCGCAACCACCGCACCTTCAAACACATTGGTGAGTTGAACCAAGCGCGCGACGCTGGCATTTTTGGGTCTCGACAACACCTCTTCCGGCGTACCGCTTTGCAAAGTCGTGCCGCGATGAAGAATGGTAATGCGATCCGCCAACATGCGGGCTTCGTCCAGATCGTGCGTCACCATGATCATGGGAATGTTCAGTGTGGCACGCAAGCGCGCTAATTCATGCTGAAGTTTTCGGCGGGTGACTTGGTCGACGGCGGAGAAAGGTTCATCGAGCAAGAGCACGGATGACCTGTTTTGCAGCACGCGTGCCAACGCACGTGCAACCGCAACCCGTTGTTGCTGCCCGCCGGAGAGCGCCTGTGGACGCCGTTCTTCAAGGCCTTCCAGATGTACGCGGGCAATCAACTCTCGCGCGCGTAACGCACGTTCGCTGGCGGGCAGATGGTTGAGTGCGGTGACGACATTTTCAAGCGCGGTCAGATGGGGGAACAACGCGTAATTCTGAAACACAAATCCGACGCGGCGATTTTGTGGCGGAAGATGAAGGTTTTTATTATTATTTTTATAATTTCCGCGCTCAAACCAGACATCTTTTCCACAACGTACTTCGCCCGTGGCTGCCGCTTGCAGGCCAGCGATGCAGCGTAAAATAGTGGTTTTGCCGCTGCCCGACGGGCCAACCAACGCGAGCAATTCACCCGGCGCACAATCTAAGGCTGCATCAAGTGGAATCGGCGCTTGCTGAGACAAGCGTACAGACAAGCCTGCGTTGAGTTGTTCGCTCACCACTTTGTCCGCCACCTTACTCACAGCTTTGCTCATACCCTCACTCACGGTATCGATCCGGTCGCTTGGTGAGCATGTGGAACAGGGTGATCGCCACGAAGGAGAAGGCCACCAACATCGCCGACATCACCGCCGCACCATGATCGTCAAAAGAGTGCACGCGATCGTAAATAGAAATTGCCACTGTCCGTGTCTCGCCTCCGATGTTGCCGCCCACCATCAAGACCACGCCAAACTCACCCAGCGTGTGCGCGAAGGTCAGCACTATCGCCGCCAATATGCCGGGCCACGCCAAAGGTAACTCGATACGCCACAGCGCTTGCCAACGCGTCAGCCCGCAACACCACGCTGCGTCGCGCACTTCGCGCGGGATAGCGTCAAAGGCGCGCTGCACCGGCTGTACAGCAAACGGTAAATTGAAAATAAGTGAGGCCAGCAACAAACCATCAAACGAAAAAACCAATGCGCGGCCTGTGAGCGATTGGTAGGCGTGGCCTAGCGTGGAATTGGTGCTAAATGCAGACAGCAAATAAAACCCCAACACCGTCGGCGGTAAAACCAGCGGCAGTGCAATCAGCGCTTCAACCATGCTCTTCCCACGGAAATGGCCCCATGCCAACGGACGCGCCACCACCACCGCCAACGGAATCAAGACGACGGTTGTCGCTAGCGCGAGGAGGAAAGAAAGTTTAAGTGCGGACCAATCCATTGGGCGTGCCTATATGGGTTGAGGCGAATTACAACATTCTCTAACAAAAGAACCAACAACCTTCGCCGCTTCTACAGGCACTGCTTGCAATAAAAAATGCGGGGCGTTTAATTCGGCAACGCGAACTGTGGGCAAAAATTTTGACACGAGGTCTGACGCCGACCGAGGCACGAGACGATCTTGTGAAGCTCGTAAATACAACACGGGTACTTTAACGCGTGAAAGTTTTTCAGTGGCATTTGCGCTAAGAACCGCGCTGAGTCTGGCTTTTAGAACAGTTGCCGATACTTGGCTCATTGCCTTGGATAGCGCATTGCGATGCGCTTGGTTCGTGAAATGGCCGAACAGAAGATTTGAAATGACACGCATTGGCACTAACCCCAATGGCAGCATTTTCACCAATGAACTCAAACCAGAAAAAAGTGGAACGGGGTTACGCACAAACGAACAACACAAAATGACGCCTTTAAGCTGCGCTGGCGAAGACGCCGCTAAGGCCACTGCGATGGGGCCGGAAAAAGACTCGCCTAACAAAACAAACGGGGCGTTTTTCGGCAGTGACGCACTCACTAGTTTTTCCAGCTCCAAGTAATCCAATAGCTCGTGGGTTGGATATCGAACCACCTGAATATTGAAGTCCGTTCCAAGCGCGGCAATAAAGGCAGCGAATAAATCGCCAGTGCCATCCGTTCCAGGAAGAAGAACAAGAGTCATTCTTAGTTTTACTGTCGAGTTGTAGTTCTATTTAACGGGCTTGTCCGTAACCTCAAACCCATACTTCTTCAGTATCGCCTGCGCGGCTTCCGTCTGCATAAACGCATAAAACGCCCTTGCGGTTTCGCCTGCGCCTTTCACCAACACCATGCGCTGACGGATGCGGGCATGCCAGCTTTCTGGCAGGGTAATGTAAGCGCCGTCCTTGGAAAGCTCGGGGGCAATAACTAAAGAGTGCGGCAGCAGCGCTGCTTGCGCGGAACCGCTGGTGGCGAAGCGTGCGGCTTGCGCGACGTTTTCACCTAATACTAATTTGCTTTCAACTGCTTCCCACGCGCCGACATGTTTTAAGGCTTCTCGGGCGGCGCGGCCATAAGGCGCTGTTTCGGGATTGGCAATGGCTAGATGCTTAAGCCGACCATCTTTGGCGGCGGCAACTAGATCGCGCAAATTTTTATCGGCTTTGACCAAAGACCCCTTGGGGAGATACAGCGTGAGACGGCCTATGGCGTAGAGCTTGCCGGCATCTTCAGTACGCTGCTCTTTGTAGAGTGCTTCTACATAGGCCTCATCGGCGGACAGGTACATTTCAAATGGCGCACCTTCGGCGATTTGTCGGCGAAACACGCCCGAAGCACCAAAGTTCAAATTCAGTTTTTTACCCGTGGCCGCTGTGAAAGCGTCTGCCACTTCTGGCAGCGCAAATTTGAGATCCGATGCGGCGACGATGTTGGGTACGGTGGAGGGAACAATAGATACCGTCTCGGCAGCATAGGCGGCCCAGTGCGTGATTGCCAGAACAACAAAGGCGATGTGACGTAGCCCTACGAGGAAGCGAGTTTTCATGCCATGCACCTTGAGTGAAAAAAGCGAACCTTATCTACAAGATAGAGCAGCAACAATACGATCGGCTAAAGACAAGCCGCGCCTGCTGACGTTTCTTTACCAAGCCATGATAGCGAAGCGCCCCACCATGAACCATAACGCTAGGCAAGACAGCAAATACACAGCAAAACGACGCTCCACAATGTTGGATGTACATTGAATTACGCTATGAACCACTCTCAATGCCACATAAGCCCAAGCGGCATAAAGAAAAACCGTGTCCGCTTTTTGGGTGATCAACATGAGTAGGCACAGTACGTAAAAAATGACCGGCACTTCAAATAGATTCTTTAAATTATTAGAGGAATAGCTAAGCTCCTTGGGCAAACGTGCATTCAATAACTCTGGCGTGTTAACACTGGCCGAGTCTATTTTGTTGGCAATGATGTAAGGCATACGTCGCGAATACATAAAAATCCAAACACCGATGGTGAGGAAAATCATGGCGAGTATGGGTTGAATGATTAGGCTCTGATTCATAGTTCTCTCCTTGAATATCGTCGGTGGTCAAGCATTCAGCATTCAAAAATCAAGTAACTCGGATTGTTTCAACTGGGCAAGCGGCATAACAAGCGCCGCAGCCAGTGCATCGGTCTAAATCAACCTCTGGCTCGGCAGACGCCATTACTTTGGGGTTAAAGCGGATGGCAATGCTCGGGCAGGCGTCGCCGCAAGACCGACAGATTTGGTTGCTGTGAGCAATGCAGTCTCGACCTATCTGCGCTTTTATTTTCCATGGCGAGCTGGCCGAACTTACGGGCGAGGTTTTTGAGTTTGAATCTACGGCCGCATCCAAGGGGGCAACCTGGGCCGTATTAAGTGCCGAATCTAAAGCCTTAGGTTCGCAGGCTTCTACACATTTCTCACAAAACGTACAAAAACCGAGAGAAAAATCTATGCTTGGGTAGCCGTCTTTATCAGCAACAATGATGTGCTCTGGGCAGGCTTTATTGCAATCACCACATTGCGTGCACGCAGCGAGGAAATCTGCGTTGGCCAAAGCCCAAGGAGGGCGCACTGCTTCAATTTTTCTAGAAAAAAAATTGCCGCGTAGAAACTGTCGGCGGCTAATGTCCGTCATGAGCAGCTATTTGGGCTGTGATGGGGGCTCTGATGCGGCCCCCGATGCGTGCGGTGATGCAGTCCGTGATGCGGGTGTGGAAAACGGAATGGCCTAACAAAGTTTTTATTGCTTTACAGTTTGCGCTGCCTTGGCCGCTTTGGCAGCATCCATAGCGTGTTGGGCTTCCGGCGGCATGTAGTTTTCGTCATGCTTCGCTAAAATTTCGCTGGCGACAAACATACCTTCTTTTTCCGTCTTGCCCTGCGCTACAACACCTTTGCCCTCACGGAACAAATCCGGCAGGAAGCCTTTGTAGGTGACATTCATGTCTTTTGCGTTATCCGTAACGACAAACTCGACGGTGAGTCCGTCGGGCAGTTTTTTGATACTACCCATTTTGACCATGCCGCCAATTCGATACGTCCGACCCTTTGGGGCTTCGCCCGCAGCGACTTGGGTTGGGGTAAAAAAGAAAACCATGTTGCTGTTAAAAGCGTTCAGCACAAGTGCGGCGGCGATACCTAGTACAGCGACTGCGCCGCCAATTATCGCAAAGCGTTTAGTTCTGGGTTTCATTTTGTGTCCTCGCTGCGATTTCGCGTTTTATCTCGGTGATTACTGTGGTTCGACGCATTTTTAGTAGCAATGGTTCCAATGCCAGCAAGACAGCGCACGCGCCGAAAGATCCCCAAACATACAAAGCGTAGCCGCCCATGGCGAAAAATTCTGCAGGACTGTTCCAGTTCATGACTTTACCTCCGGCAACGCTGCAACCCATGCGGTGTGACGCTCGCGCTCAAGAATGATGACGCGCAAACGTTTCAAAGCGACGGCAATGGAATACATCCAGAAACACAGCGCCATGAGCAGCATGCCGAGCAACATAGTTGCAGCCATGGAGGGTGATTTGGTTAGGCTCACCGATGAGCCTTGATGTAAGGTGTTCCACCATTGCACAGAAAAATAAATGATGGGCACGTTGATCACACCGACGATAGCCAGCACCGCACCCGCTTTGTCTGCACGCCGCGGATCGTCAATCGCGGATTGCAGCGCAATAAAACCGATATAGAGGAAGAACAAAATCAATTCAGAGGTCAGTCGCGCATCCCACACCCACCACGTGCCCCACATGGGCTTGCCCCACAATGCGCCTGTACAAAGCGAGAGAAATGCGAACATCGCGCCAGTCGGCGCAAGTGCGGAGGCCATCATGTTCGACAGCCGCGTGTTAAAGCCCAGGCCAATGGCCGCCCACATCGCCATAACGACGTAAATGAGCATTGACATCCACGACACGCCTACGTGTACAAAAATGATGCGGTAGCCTTCGCCTTGTTGCGCGTCGGTGGGGGCGATGAAGAAACCGATATAGAGTGCAGTAATCCCTAGAATGGCGGCGAGCGCAGCGAACCAAGGAACCATTTTTCCGGCGAGCGGATAAAACGCTTGGGGTGATGAAAATTTGAAAAAGTTGATTACTTGATTGCTCATCCGATAACCTCAGTAAGTTCTGTTAGTTCTATCAGTTAGTCCACTTATTCCAAAGAAATGCGCAACGCGACCGTAGTAGCCCAAGGACCAAAAAAAGCGGTAACGGCCAAGAACGCGGCTAAAAGCGACAAATGGGCAGAAGCGCCAAGACCGGTTAAATCCGCCTCCACCGCGCCTGCACCAAAGATTAAAACAGGAATATACAACGGTAGCACCAAGAGCGATACCAGCACACCGCCGCCGCGCACTCCGAGGGTAAGCGCTGCGCCCACTGCGCCCACCAAGGAGAGCACCGGCGTACCTATCGCCAGGGCTATGGCCAACACCCACAACTGTTGCGGAGCAAGATCGAACTGCAAACCTAAAATGGGGGCCAGCAAGGCCAAAGGGAGCCCCGAAAGCAGCCAGTGCGCAATGACTTTACCCGCCACCAACACACCGAGCGGCACCGAGGAAATTGCCATCTGCTCGAGGGTTCCGTCTGCATAATCGGCAGCGAACAAGCGGTTGAGCGAGAGCATCGTGGCAAGCAGGGCCGCCACCCACAATACGCCCGGCGCTATGTTGCGGAGCACACTCATTTCTGGCCCGATGCCCAGTGGAAACAAGGTAACGACGATCACGAAGAAAAACAGCGTGGTGAGTACATCCGATTTACGCCGCGCAGCGAGCAGAATGTCACGCCGGATAACACTTCCGAGTGCAGAAAATACACTGGGCGTAGCAGAAGCAATTTGCGTCATGGGTTGATTCATAGGATCAGTTCGAGGGATCAATCCAAGCGCACCGTATCAATACGTCCGGCTGTGAGTGGAAGATCTTGGTGACTGGTTAAAATCGCCATGCCACCTGCCTGAAGATGCCCGTCGATAATGGCACACAGGGCAGTGACGGCTGCTTTATCCAGCGCGGTAAGCGGTTCGTCGAGCACCCATAGAGGACGTTTTTCCAGCAGCAATCTAGACAGCGCAACGCGACGTTTTTGGCCGGCGGAAAGCACGCGCGCGGGTAAATCTTCGCGTCCCTTTAGCCCCAGCTTGCGCAAGGCTTGCCGTGCTACTTCTTCTTCCACCGGCTGGCCACCCAGCGCAGCGGTAATCCGCACATTTTCTAGCGCGGTGAGATCTTCTTTCACGGCGCCCGCGTGGCCACAGTACAGTAAGTCGTTACGGTAATTTTCGGCCAGCTTGCGTATGGATGTGCCCCTCCAGCGTATCTCGCCCTCGGTCGGCTCGGAAAGCCCGCACACCATGCGCAGCAAGCTGGTTTTGCCGCTCCCATTAGCGCCCTGCACGATGAGGCAAGTACCCGCGTCCACCCGAAACGATACGCCTCGGAACAGGCTTTTCTCGCCGCGTTGACATTCAAGCTGTGTGGCTTCGAGCATCTGATTATTTGGACGGTGGATACAAGTTTATGTGTGGATTAGGAAAACAAGTGGGCTGAATGTCCACATTAAAGGCTATTTTAACAGTCGAAGCGCAACTAAGGGGTATGCGTTTAAGGGGTTGAATTGAGGGCTAAACAGAGTGGTTAGCTCATTAAGGTAGCGTAAAAAAGAAGGTGGCCCCCTCATTGGGCGCACTTTCCGCCCAAATTTTGCCTCCATGCCGAGTAAGGATGCGTTTTGCTGAAGCAAGGCCAATACCGGTGCCCTCAAACTCACTGGGGGCATGCATTCTTTGAAATGCGCCAAAAAGATTGCTGGCGTAGACCATGTCAAAACCCGCGCCGTTATCGCGTACGAAATACACCCGTTGCGCTTGTTCATAAACCTCTTCTTCTGCGTCCCGGATGCCAAACTCGATGGTGGACACAGGGCAGTTTCGACTGTACTTCCACGCATTGCCTAAAAGATTTTCCAGCACAATACGCAAAAGATCTACGTCGCCCGCACAGTTGGCACTGGGTGCAATACGCCACTTAACCTTACGGGCAGGATCGCTTTCATTTAAGGAAGCCATAATCTCGCTGGCCAAATCTGACAAGCTTACTTCTTGATGCTTAATTTCAGCGCGTGCAACACGCGCCAAATTCAGCAGATCATCAATCAAATGGCCCATGCGTTGGGTGTTAACACGCATTCGATCGATGAGTCGCAACTCATCTGGTGTCAGTTTGTTGGCGCATTGATCTGCAATAATTTTCGAATACCCGTCAATTGCGCGCAGCGGTGCACGCAGATCATGCGACACGGAATAACTGAAAGATTCCAACTCCGCGTTTAGCTCTTTCAACTCTGTAGTGCGCTGTGCCACGCGTTGCTCTAGCGAACGGTTTAACTCAAAAAGTTCATTTTCGATCCGCTTTCGTTCGGTTACATCTTCTTTTACAGATAGAAAGTGCGTAATAACTCCACTTTCAGAGACGATCGGCAAAATGCGCACTTGCTCCCAATACAAAGCACCACTTTTCTTTTTATTTTGAAACTCGCCGGACCAAAGCCCCCCAGAACTAATCGTGCGCCACAACTCAGCATACTCATCAGCACTGGTATAACCGGACTTTACGATGCGATGTGTCTGCCCTATAGCTTCATGGAATGAATAACCCGTTAACTGTGAAAACTTAGGGTTCACATATTCAATTTTTCCTTGCAGATCGGTAATGCTGATTGAAACAGGACTTTGCTCAACCGCTTGAGAAAGGTGTCGCAACTTTTGCTCAGATGAAACGCGTTCTGTAACGTCACTAAAAATAAGGGCTAGATGATTTTTTTGGGGGCTAAATGCCAGCGTGTCAAAATACTTGTAAAGGTGAGGAGAATAATTTCGGATCGTGAGCGGGGTGCCGGTTTTGACCACTTGACCACAAGTCTTTATAAACGCATTCTCTGCATCCCCCATTAACTCTCTGATGGTTTTTCCACGCACGGTGTCTGCAGAAAACCCTGTGAGGATTGTAAATGCGGGATTCACTTCTACAAAACGGAAATCAAACGGGGTGCCACGCGCATCACAAATCATCTCGTGCAACACAAAACCCGTGGTCATGTTTTGAAACAGCTCTCGGTAGCGCGCTTCACTTTCCCTAAGCTTGGTTTCTATATCTCGACGTGCGTGGATAAGCTGATTGAAACTAGTCGCCAAAGCGCCGAACTCATTGCGGCTATTTGCCGGGGCCTGCACATTTGCATCAAAATTTGCATCCGGATTGCCATCTGGATTTTCAAGCAGTGCCTGAATGGCGCCATGCAAGACTGCCAAAGGACGCATGAGATACCAAGCAAACGCCCAAACTAAACAAGGAACAATAACTAGCCAAACTAGAGTGAGGCTAATGACGGCTTGGCGCAGGTTGCCACCTCCAGCGTCTATGTTAGACAACAAGGCATAAGAGGAGATAAGTACAAGTGCTACAGCACCAGCAGTTCCTATAAGCGCAGTCTTGCTTTTTAAGTTCAATCGCCTCGCTCCTTGTAGCAAGTTTGCCACAAAGCATGTAATCCCCTAATGTTTACATGCAAAAAATCCTAAGCGGCTAGCAAACTGCTCTATGTTTATTGAACAGAATAATTTCCAAACCAGTGATCAACATAGGCCTATTGAATTATCTTGCCGCATTTAAATTGATGGCAAAACCAAAACCGGATGCTAGAAATGATTACGGCTTTCCTGCGTATTACTTTAGAGAGGAGGTCGAGGTGCTTGGGATGGGTGATGAGCTAAAAAAGGTAAAGAGTAAAGCGGGAAAAAAGAGGGTGTAAAGAAAAACAGTTGCTTAGACGCGTAGCTATTGTCTAAGCAACTGCAAAAGTCAGCGATCTTCAATCGCCTAGAAATTTATTGCGAAGTGTATCGGGTAACCGTATCGAGGGAATACGACGAGATAAAATCAAACCAAGCACAACACCAGCTCCCACTGCATACGAAATAGATTTAGCAGGATTGGCGCGTACGTAAGTAGCACTGGCTTCTGCCGTTTCTCTTACTTTGGTTTGAATTACATCTTTTCTATACGTTAATTGTTGACGTATTTGTTTGAGTTGATTTTGTATACCAGCTGAAGCAAGGGCATAGCTATCCAAAGAAAGGTTAGCTGTTTGCTTGATGAGTGTTTCAGCATCGCACATAATTGTTTTTAAGTCTGACAGCAGTTTTTCGCGGTCAACTTCCGTGGGGCGCTGTGAAATATCAGCCAAGCCACCATTACTTACCGTTGTATTTGGAATCATAGTGTTCTCCATTTTCAATGCTCCTAGATAGCCCTACGGCCTTTAATTACGCGCAGCAAAATCATCACGATGGCGACAACAAGCAAGATATGGATCAAGCCACTTAGCGTATAAGCGGTAAACATACCAAGCAGCCATAAAATAAGAAATATCACTGCAAGTGTGTACAACATGGTGCGTCCTTTTTTTATTAATGTTGGGTGCGAAGCTTACAAACTCAGTATCGTTTGTGACATGCAAACAGTCAGTGCGTTGCCGCACATACTGGTTTTTTCCACGTGTGCTTATAGAAAAATTCGACTAAGGCTGAGCCGAATGCTCCTCCCCACTTCGGCTTGCATCGTAACCCGCTAAATCTGCCGTTGACCGTCGAAAATCTTCGCTTTTTAGCGTGTTTAAAAAACGGCTAACTCCGGGTTGTTGAGCCAAGCTTCGCCGAGTCAGTAAAAAATAATTTTCATGCAGCAGAGGGATGAATTCCAACCCAAATTGCCGTGCTACCGTTTCAACACCCAGGCCCACATCAGCATGGCCGCTGGCGATCATGGCGGCTACTGCAGAGTGCGTCAGCTCTACTTCGCCATAGCCCGCAATCTCTTTCGTGGAAATTCCGTTTTCTCTCAACAGCCAATCCAGTAATAGCCGCGTACCTGCCCCACTTTGGCGATTCAAAAATCGCACGCCCGGTTTTGTAATATCTCGAATACTGCGCAGTTTTTTGGGGTTGTTCGCGCTGACTATCATGCCTTGAGCACGACGCGCCATTTGCAGCAACAAATGTTGGCGTGGTTTGAGATAAGGAAGATATTGCCGCCATAAACTTTTTCCAACTGGTCCTTCCGGACAATGGAAGCCCGCTATTTCGCAGCGTCCCTCAGAAAAAGAAGCAAGACTTTCCAAACTGCCAAGGAAGCGGAGTTCTAATGCGGCGCCGTCATGACTTAACTTTTCGCATATTTTATTAAGGGCCAAATCATGACTGGCGTGAACACGAATGATGGCGGGCTCCAGCTCTATGGAGCCTGCCAGTGCTTGTCGCATCTTTTCGGCGGCAGCTTTAAGGTGAGGGGATAATTCGGTTCGAATAGTCTGATCCAGTTCAATCAACTTCAAAGCAAACGGGGCGAGCTGCGTACCTAAACCGCGCGACGAGATAAGCAGCGGATGCCCAAAATGCGTTTCCCATTGCGCCAATAAGCCCCATACGTTTCGGTAGGAGGTTTTAGTCTCACGAGCCGCCTCAGCAATTGAACCTGTACGCTGAATGCGCATCAGTAGATCCAGCAGGCGGCTTTCATCGATGCGATTAGCGCCACCCCCAAAACTCCACCTCGGAGTGAGTTCAATATCAAATAGGGTCTTTTGCGACATATTCATTTAATAAGCTATTTATAGATATCCTGCCTTTTAGACTGAATAAACACTCGCGGCAAATATGAAAAAGTTGTGTATATATCTACCTAGACCGTATGGAACTACCCACCCACGCCGTCTTACGGGTAAGGGCAACATGAACTGCATCTATGAACGCTCCAAGCTGTCCCCATTCTGCATGGGTAAATTTACGGTTGAGAAAATTTTGAGGCTGTCGATTTGAATACTCTCGTTGAAAGCTGTTTGACCGCATTGACTCTGATTATAGGTTTCGATAATCAATTACTCGCGGTTATTTTACTCAGCCTTAAAATAAGTTTGGCGGCTGTTTGTCTGGCGTCATTACTCGGTTTCCCGATTGGCGCCCTGGTTGCAGTGGGTCGGTTTCCCGGTCGTCGTTTTGCAACGGTATTGCTCAATGCCCTAATCGGCTTACCGGCAGTTGTCGTCGGACTTTTTGTTTATCTGATGCTCTCACGCTCGGGGCCCTTGGGCGAACTCGGCTTATTATTTACCCCCACCGCAATGGTGATTGCCCAAACCGTCCTGATTACGCCCCTCTTGGCGGCGTTGGCGCGCCAAGTTATAGAAGATGCGTGGCGAGAATATCAAGAACAACTGATCTCGCTGGGCGCGAGTCGCCCACGTGCCGCACTAACGCTCATGTGGGACACCCGCTTTTCACTAGCTACAGTTGTCATGGTGGGCTTTGGCCGTGCAGTGGCTGAAGTCGGCACGGTGATGATCGTCGGTGGCAACATCGCGGGCGTGACGCGTGTCATGACCACGACCATCGCACTGGAAACTAGCAAAGGTGAGCTGCCGCTAGCAATGGCACTCGGTATTGTGCTCGTCGCCGTGGTTTTTCTCATGAATGGCATGGCCTATGTCACGCGTGAATGGTCGATGCGGCGCTATGGATAACAATATGAGTGAAAACCTATTTCCTTTAGTGATGGAAGGCGTTTCGTTCCATCACAACGGCCAAACCATCGTCGACAACATGACCCTCTGTCTTGATGGTGCAACGCGCACGATCATTCTGGGCGCTAACGGTGCAGGCAAAAGCGTGACGATGCGCGTGTTGCATGGATTGATTGCGCCTACATCTGGACGAATTACCTGGGGTGGCCAAGTTGCGCGGCCTCTTAGTGCTAGTAATAAGCAAGCCATGGTGTTTCAAAAGCCGGTCATGCTCCGCACCTCTGCGTTGCGTAATGTGACCTACGCACTCAAATTAGCGGGCGTGCCTAATCTTGAACGTTTAGCCCGGGCACGGCAGGCCATGGTCCGCGTCGGGTTGGGCCATTTAGAAAGTCGCGCTGCACGCGTGCTCTCTGGCGGTGAACAACAACGGCTTGCTTTAGCGCGCGCTTGGGCACTGAATCCCCGCGTTTTGTTTCTCGACGAACCTACCGCGAGTTTAGATCCCACGGCCACGCGGGAGATAGAGGAAATCATTGCCGAGATTGCTGCCGCAGGAACGAAAATTGTAATGACCACACACAGCTTGGGGCAGGCGCAGCGACTTGCGGATGAAATTGTTTTCTTGCATCGGGGCCGCGTAGTTGAGCAAACTCCCGCTACCGAATTCTTTCAGAAACCTAGGTCACCTGAAGCGGCCGCTTTCATCAAAGGGGAATTACCTTGGATTTAAAAAACAGACGCGCCCGTCTGCGCACCTTCGTACTTTCGCTTTGCTGTGCTCTGACTTTAAATCCCTTCAGCAGTCAGGCCGATGAGAAGTTCATCAATCTGGCCTCCACCACCTCTACTGAACAATCCGGCTTGTTCGGCCATCTCCTGCCCCTGTTTGAAAAGAGAGCGGGAATTAAAGTCCGTGTTGTCGCGGTCGGGACTGGTCAAGCACTTGATCAAGGCCGACGCGGTGACGCTGATGTCGTGCTTGTACACGACAAGGTGGCCGAAGAAAAATTTATTGCCGAAGGATGGGGCGTAGAGCGTCTAGAAGTCATGTACAACGATTTCGTCCTAATTGGCCCGAAAGAAAACACGGCGAAAGTGGCGGGCGGAAAAGATATCGCGGTGGCTTTGCAAAAGATGGCCTCTGCTCAAACTGCGTTTGTTTCGCGTGGCGACAAAAGTGGAACCCATGCGGCTGAATTGCGACTATGGAAAGTGGCGGGGGTTGATCTGGATAAAGCAAAAGGCCCTTGGTATCGTGACACCGGCTCGGGCATGGGTCCTGCGCTCAATACCGCCGCTTCAATGAATGCCTACATTTTGTCGGATCGTGGCACTTGGTTGTCGTTCAAAAATCGGCGCGATTTAAAAGTTGTGGTTGAAGGCGATACCCGTCTCTTCAATCAATACGGTGTAATGCTCGTCAACCCAGCGAAACATCCACATGTTAAAAAGGAATTAGGGCAACAGTTTATTGATTGGCTCGTCTCGGCTGAAGGTCAAAAGGCCATAGCGGACTACAAAATAGACGGGCAACAACTGTTTTTTCCCAATGCGAATAACGCAAATGCCGCAACCACCACACCCACCACAAACCCGGCAAAAAAATAATTTTCCATTTTAAGGACCCCACAGCATGGCTTCCCATCTCGACGAGAACGCATTAGATCAGCTCTTTCGTAAAGCGCGTACGTTTAACAAATTTAAACCCGACCTCGTAAGCGACGAAACTGTTCATCAACTTTACGACTTGTTGAAATGGGGGCCAACGGCTTTTAATACGCTCCCTGCCCGCTTCGTATTTGTCCGCTCACCGGAAGCCAAAGAACGTCTAGCCCCTGCTTTGGCCTCGAGTAATAAGGTTAAGACCCTCGCCGCGCCACTGACCGTCATCATTGCTTACGACACTCGGTTCTACGAACACCTACCCAAGCTTTGCGCTGTACCCAACGCCAAAACAATTTTCGAGAATGCGCCAGATATGGTAGCGCCCACTGCCTTGCGGAATGGCTCTCTACAAGGAGCTTACCTAATTTTAGCCGCGCGCGCCTTAGGCTTAGATGTCGGCCCTATGAGCGGATTTAACCCCGATGTGGTTAACGAAACGTTCTTCCCCGATCGTCGCTACGAGGTGAATTTCATCGCCAATCTAGGGTATGGCGAATCAACTGCGGTGTACCCGCGCGCTTACCGTTTTGAGTTTAATGAAGTGGCGCAGATCATATAAAAAAACGCGACCGGAAAGTCTGCAGAGTAGATTTTCCGGTCGCGACGTTATCCAACCCTATCTTTGTGTATCAAATGTATAAAGTCTTTTAGTGCTCCACTGTGACGAACTTTCCGTCACGGTAAACTAAAGGCTCTTCGCTTCCCTCACATCGAACATCCACTACATCTGCTATCACCATGCCGTGCGTATCGGTTTGATGAATGGTCAGTACGCAACAATCAAATGTAACCACGCTATCCATCAGGATGGGCGCACCCGTTTTTAAAACACCCCAATGACCAGATTCAAAGCGTGCTTCGCCCGCACAGGCATCGCCAGACGCAAAGCGCAGGGCGAGGGCATCATGGTGACGCGCAAGTACGTTAATCGCCAAGCTACCCCCTTGCTCAATGAAGGGGTACGCGCCTGCGGTCCGGCTCACACACACCAACATACGCGGTGGGTCCGAATTCAAAGAACAAAAAGAGGAGACAGTAAGCCCCGCTCGCTCGCCTTGCCAATTCGAGGTGGCTATAGCGGTGGGCGTGGCAACTTGTCGCATGCCGAGCTTGAACTCAGCCGACGAAACACGAGGCAATGAATCAGGGGGATTAGAAAGAGGAGGCGTCGCTGATAACAGTATGCTACCCCCTACTACGCCTATTCCCCTATCATCAACCTCTGCATCATTGACCACGACACCCGCTAAGGCGGCCATGCTCGGACTTGCCCTACCCACAAGGATCACGCCGCCAACTGGATAGGCTGACGTAGGCCACGTGCTTCCAGGATTGGCAAGACGTTGTCTCGGAAATAAGGAAACTCTTTCACGTAATCTACAAATGAAAGTGTGGTGCCAGCGAGACCCGCTTCATGCAATTGTTGGATCCCGTCAGCCACCATTTCAGGCGTACCCACCAGTGGAAAGCCGCCGTGACCTGCGGAAATACGGTCGCGCAATAGTTTGATCATGTCCTTGGGGAAGGATTCAGCATGTTCAAACATAAGGCGAATGATGTTGTCGACCGCGCCCCAGTCCGCATGTGTTTGCGAGTAATGTTGATGGTAAGCCTCAGCTTCTGCCAGAGTTGGGCGGCACACAACATACGACAAGGTGAACATATCGATATGACGGCCGATGGATTGGGCTTGTTCTTTCAACTCCACAATTTCAATTGCGGTTCGCTTTAAATCAATCGCCGGTGTGAACAGGAATTCCGCATTCTTGGTCGCAAATTCGCGGCCGTGCTTTGACCCAGCCGCATTAAAAATCGGAATGTTTGAGGTAACCGGGTGCGGCAAGCTATAGGTGTTATGTAACTTAAAGAACTCACCATCCCAGTTGAATGGCTCAGTTTCTTTCCATAACTTGTTGACGACGTCTATCCATTCTTGACCATAACGATAGCGCGTGATGTGATCATCCGGCATGTTGGCACCAAGTGCCTCGTACTCTGGCTTGTTCCAGCCGCACACCACGTTAAGACCCGCACGGCCATTGCCGATCTGGTCAATGGTGGCCATTTGTTTTGCCACTACAACAGGGTGGTTAAAGGCGGTATGCATCGTTGCAAAAACGTTGATGCGTTTCGTGTTGGCTAACAAACCCGCCGCCCAAGTAACCGTCTCAAGCACGCTGCCGTGGAAATTGGTATTGCCGCCGTAACCGATCCAACGTGCGATGGGGAGTAAAAATTCGATGCCCGCATCGTCAGCCAACTTGGCCAGCTTCAGGTTGTTGTCCCAAGAGTTATCCCAGCGCTCCGGCACTTGCGTTACCGCTAAACCACCTGAACAGTTTGGTGAAAAGAAACCAAGTTTGAATTTATTGTCGTTGCGAATTTGAGCTGGTGCTGGTGTCTTCATGATGCCCTCAAGTGAATAAATGTTTGTTCACGCCACCAGAGTTTCAGTGGCAAAAAAATAAAATTATTAGGGGATTTGTTAAGCACAAAACAGTGTTGAAACCGATTTGACTACGCAACTCCTGTGCCATCAAAATTTACACACTGAATTAATAGCAAACATTACTGTTCAACAACAATATGCAAGAGACGACATAGCTGGAAGCCCGTGATTTATCAGGATTCGCGGCCTATTAGAAGGGGCTGGAGAAGAGGGAAACAAAATGGTGCGCGCACCAATAAGGGGTTAAATCCCGAGTCGAAAACGCACCATCTCTAGACGGGGAAAAACGAAATGCCCCAACGCGATGCAAGCACTTTTACGGTTGGGTTTGGCGGGGCGCTTGGTTGTTAAGCAAGTCTTCTAGGAGGATCAAGTCAGTATAAATGCTTGGGGCATCGACATCCGTGGAAGCGCGGTATCGCTTTGCATGCGGGCCTTGGCTCCAACACCATCTCCTTCACGAGCCTTTGTTGACGACCTCGTCTTCACAATTTCGTGTTCACGGTGTGGCGAAGCTCGGCGCTGCGTTCGTCGTCAGCAATAAAGACGCAACGATAGCAGCGCGCGCAATATTTAATTATTTTCTGGAATGAAGTTGCGTTCCGACGCTTTAATCGCAATCACCTTCTGGCTCGCCGGCATTTCTATCAATGCAGCGACATGATCATCCAGGTAATCCGTCAGCATGGGTGGGCGTTCACCTAGACAAACTTCAGGCGGCAACATGCCGGGAGGCGGACAAAACTCTTCAGGGGTGGCGCAATCTCGCAGCATGACCGGCACGTGTTTGATGCCTCTAGCCAGCAAACCGTAGGCGCGGTGGTAGCCATCGCGTAAAAAATAGCGGCCGTTAAATGCGCTCACTTGTAGAAATGAAGTTGTTACCCCAACAATAAATCCAAAGGCGAACCCACTCGGCTCTAGCTCTGCATTGAAAGGCCCAATAACGCGAAGGTTGGGATTGCTCGACGGCAATATCCAAGCTTGCAGCTCTTCATCAAATTTGGCTGCGGGCGGTTTACCTATCGTGGGAATAGGCAAAGTTAACGCTGCAAGCGCCATCAAATCACCCGCAAGAATCTCGGATTCCGTCGTAGCAATACGGTCCGTAAAGCGGTCGGTATAAACATAGGGTTGTAAAGCGCACAACTTAGAAAGATCCGCTATCGCAACCGAAAATCCCTCGCTGACCATAGAAGCAAATTCGCTCGTTTGTTCGAGCTTGCGTAAATAACTGGTAAGTGCCGGTGGTGGTGCCGTGACCACTTCGGCCTGCACAGCATGGTTAGGGCTAACGGCTCTGGCAGCTACCGCAGTTCTTGCCTGTGTAGCCAATCCAATTTGTTCTGCCGTAGGGTAAACATCCGCTTCGTGACCCACGAACCATGAGGCGGCTTCGGCCGCATCTAACCATCCCAGTAATACGCGTGCTGGGCGCTTAACCTTGGCTGCATTGGTGTTTGGGGTTTCTGTACTCAATTCAGTAATCTCATAAAAAGTTTCAGAAAATTAGCGGTAAAAAACTAAGGGCCGCAAAAAGCGACCCTATAAACTAACAACTTAAACACCAAAATTAAAGACGAATAAAAAGCGTAAATAAGAAATGTGCGCTTTAATGAATTCTGGTGGGCCGTGTTGAAACAGAGCCAACGACCTATGGGTTATGAATCCACTATGTAGTAATTCATTGGACCTCAGTGTCTTAAGGTCAAACATTCAACTTTAATTATGCCTCACTAGACCCCATTACACCAATATAGCGTTCGGCCTATATATAACTGAGCCCTGTGGAGCACAGTTATCCGAACCCATCCGAAAAAAATCGAGAAACATATTCCAATTTAGCGTTATATATGAATAATGTTAAATGTATATGTGAATATTCAGAAAAATGATTTATTAGATGAAATATGGCTAATAAAGATTGGAATAAGTTGGCCGCCAAAACGATAAAAGGTCAAATGAAGAAGTGGGCTGGGTTGAGTGGCTGGATTTGAAGCATCTACCGGCGTCCACCTTGTGCGCCCTTTGTGACCACGGTAAAGATAGATGGGGAAGCTGTTCTGACAAGCTGGGTTTCAAGAAAACTAAAAATCTAATACTAGATAATGCCTCGGCAAATATTGCTGCGCTTCTTGAAACATTTGAAAATAAATCGAAGGAATTTGTAATGGCAAAGTTTTTGAATACGAGTGCTACAAACTACTTTCTTGAGGAAATGATTAAGGGTGCACATGATCGCCTTATATTAATCAGTCCATTCTTGAAGCTGAATGACAGGATGAAAGAACTTCTTGCAGATAAGAATAGATTAAAAATTGACGTGCGAATTGTGTACGGCAAAAGCGAATTACAACCGCAAGAAATCGAGTGGCTGAGAGGGCTCACCTACATTCGAACAAGTTTCAGTAAAAATCTTCACGCTAAATGCTACATGAACGAAGAACTGTGTATCGTCACCAGCCTCAATTTGTATGAGTTCAGTCAGGTCAACAATAACGAGATGGGAATTCTGATTCGGCGATCGGAAGATGGGGAGCTTTATAAAGACGCTTACGAAGAAGCGCAGCGAATCATTCGCATCAGTGAAGAAGTGCGTATCTCACTTGAGCGCGTTGCCAGCGAGACGGCAAATGAATCTATATCCGACTCGCAAGAGACTCAAGACTCAGCAGGAAAGCTCACATCATCAAAACTGGCCAAGAAACTTGGGGTTCAAACAAACGAACTTTTAGATCGCGCTGTTGCGTCCGGCTATATTGAACTGCGCGACGGAAAACACACGCTCGTGACAAAGGGGGAGCAAGCTGGTGTCGAGTTCATCGCGAAATCACGGTTTGGGCCTTACTTCTTGTGGCCTCAAGACTTCCATCCAGTTTGATTGATTTCAAATTTTGCCAAGGAAAAGCCTCGTGTGGCTGCTAGATAGTTCCACGAAATTGACCTATTTCTTATACAAGTCGGCACATTAAATGTAGATATATTTTTCGTACTTAAACCTCACACAACCCCCTCTCCTCTTATGAAAATAAAACTTCATCAAGTAGTTGTTATGTTGACCTGCTTTGTTCTTGTCACAGGCTGTCTTGTACCAGAACGGTTTGATGCAAAAATAGACTTGAAACCTGACGCTAGTTATACGTTCAAATACTCCGGCATTACGGTATTCGCGCTGGCAGCTGCACAGATTAAGACTACTGGATCACTCCCGCAAAAGGAAGAAGTCGCACTGGAGGCTGAGGCACAAAAAATATCCAAGAAGCCCTATGTAAAGAAGGTCGTTTATAAAGGTAATGCTCGCTACGATATAGAAATGGAAGGCGAAAAAAAGCCAGGACAAGCATTGGATCTACTAGATTTCTTCTTTGTGAAAATAGATAAAGATGGTGTGATAACCATTTCGTCAAAGACACTTAATGAGAAGCAGCGTCAGGAGTTAAATGGTCTGGGCATAGTGATGAAAGGCACTCTTGATGTAAGCCTTCCAAGAAATATAGAACTTATTTCTCATAACGCAACCTCTACCCCTACTTTAGGCTTCGGCACTTACACGTGGAAGATTGGTCGCACTGACCAACAACCAATTCTTAAACTTCGGATGAAGAATTAGTGGTAGCCACTTTTATGCAATGTACTTTATTTTCGATGCCGCGAAAAAATGAGGCTGCGCTCATATCTTTGTAGTGATGGAATCGATATTTGGCGCTTAGCAAGTTGCCAAGCCGTGCGCTATTACAAGAAGAACGCCATTAGCGCTTTGGTGTTGTTTGATTTCATGGTGGTATATCGCGTCAAACATCTGGCATTTAGTTCTCCCGCCACCTTGGTAAGATCGGTGGCGGTCGAGGTCGATCGGCATTAACAACAAAATACGCACGCGCTAATGCAAGATTGCAAGTAACGAGATGGTGGCGGCCTAAGGGGAAAAAACAAACCTGAAACTATGGTTTGTCATACTCGCCCCACCCGGCTTCAGCCGCGCATCATGCGGTGCATGTTGAGCATATTGAGCCGCAGTAAATCGCGCGTCCCGTCGCAAGGCTCGCCCACCCACGCATCGGTGAGAAATTTACCGGCGTCGTATTCGGCGGCGATGCCGTAACCACCAAGAATGCGCACGCAGCGTTCGGCATTCTTAATGGCGACATCCATGGTGAAGCTCTTGGCAGCCGCCGACAGCATCGCCGCTGTGCCCATGTCGCCCGAGTCGGCTGCCCATGCAAGCTTCCAAACCATCAGCCGCGCCGCTTCAAGATCAACCATCATGTCGGCGAGTTTCAGGGCGACGGCCTGATGATTAATGATGGGCTGCCCCCAGCTGATGCGCTGATTAGCGTATTCGTAGGCATATTCGAAAGCCGCCCTCGCTTGGCCGACATAACAGGCGGCTAGGCCCGCCGCAAGATACGGAATCACCTCCATGAAGAACATGCCAAAGTTGGCACCCTCTTCGCCGATGCGGTTGTCGACTGGAATACGTACGTCATCAAGAAACACTTCGCAGTGCATAGCTGACTTCCAGCCGATCAACTCGGTTTTTTTGCCTATGGTCAGGCCCGGTGTGTCGGCGGGGACGAAGAACATCGAGGTGGATTGAATGCCCGGCTTGTCGAGATCGGTACGCGCCATGATGAAGTAGGCCTTGGCGGCGCCAGCGTTGGTCGAGAAACCCGACTTGGAGCCGTTCAACACATAGTGGTCTCCATCGCGACGCGCAAAGCTCTTCAGGCCAATCTTCGGATCCGGTATTGGACAGAAAGCATCCGCGCCGGAAATGTTAG
>Ga0209181_10000896_pt1 | contig 53583 bp, 48 predicted proteins | sample MAT05_FD_187208 | JGI IMG/M metagenome (GOLD analysis project Ga0209181, IMG submission 187208) | Freshwater microbial communities from Lake Fryxell liftoff mats and glacier meltwater in Antarctica - MAT-05 (SPAdes) (version 2) | ecosystem: Environmental > Aquatic > Freshwater > Ice > Liftoff... | reverse complement strand
GCGCAACATCGGCCCCAGCCGTTACGAGGAAGGCGGGTTTGCCGCCACCTCGTCCAACTTGGCCGAACTATAGAAGGAGTATCGTCCGTTCAAAAAGGGGATGCAGACAGCATGCGGTGCGCCCGGATCGATGATCACACCCGTGTAACCGTCTTCCATGAGGTCCATGATCAATTCAGCCAAATTCAAAAGCATGATCGTATTGTCCGCGGCCAGTTCCGGTAGCTCGGCCGGGGTGGTGTACACATACAGCACGTCGATCGTATCGCCCCCCACGGTCGTGAAGCTCGCCGGTGCATCCTCGTCCTCCGGATCCAGCACCATGGGCACCAGCACGAAAGTGCCCTCCGAGACCACGCGGCGCAGAAGATCTTCGCGCAGCAATTCATCGGACCCCACGAAATACGCCATGGCTTCGCGCAGCTTGCTGTTGTCCGGTGCTTCCTCGTATTCCATAGCTGGCGGAGTGTTGGATGTGGGTGGATCGAAGTTAACTTTTTACCGATCCGCTGATCCTTCCCGGTGAACACCTGTACACGCGTGATCGTCACGGGCCTTACCTAACCCACAGGCCGCCAAGGCGGTGGCGTGGGGGAGGTGCCGTACCCGAGTGGATGCTCTTGAGGCTCGGACGAGGTCGGACTTCCGTTCTCTCGTGCCCACCGCTGTGCAGGAGGCGTTGTAGAGGGGGGGCGGGTGTTGGGCCAGTGGAGTATGGTTGCGGACGTGGGGTCTGCGTCTTACGGCGGAAGAGCCTGCGAGGGTTTAATCCCTCATCGACGGTGCAACACTAGAGCCTACGGCGGTGTAGCTTCACTGGCAAACAAGTTCACCACGATATGCCCGACATTACCACCAGCCTAACCACAGCGGTCTTTACTACGCTACTTAATGGATTGTTCCTATGGTTCATCGATCAACGGCAGAAGAAGGGACTGGCCGTGCATCAAAGAGGGCAGAATGAACAGCTTACAACTTTCACGCGAAGCCAGAATGAAGTGATCGAGAAGTTCAAGTCCGCGCTGCACCGGGACATGATCAAGCATGAGGTCTTTCCCAACGAACGTTGGACCATGATAAAGCAAATCCAAGAACGTATTATCTCGTTCGATCGCGCCATGCAAGATTCCGGCGTTGCGATAAGAAAGGCTAATGCAACTAGAGCGGAACTGAAAACGAACTTGAAAGATTCGTGCAACGACCTTGACAAGCTATTGATACACGCGGGGGTGTTCTTCTCTGAAGAATTCTGCCAAGCTCTCCAACCTGTCCTGCAATCCAATCTTTCAATACTTCATGCGGTGTCCAATTATCATCAGGCATACTATACGCCAGGGGGAATAGAATCCACCGGACCCCAAATTCGATCAAGCAGCATTAGATGCGCAGGCCAATATCCGCGCCTTCAGAGATTTTTTACGACAGGAGATCCAGAACCTATAGCGCACTAGCGGTAGGGGCGCGACCCGAGAATACAGTCTGCGGCACCAAAAGTTGCGTAGCAGGCTCAGCGAAAAGCGTGGCGTGCGCGACAAATGAGCGGGAGATCCTGCGGATATTTTTGCGGATCGCAGGGTCACGAAGCGAAGACCCTGCGAGGGCTTAACGCAACAGGCGATTGACACGACGATCCCGTGCTTTATTCGCATCAAGTATCGCCTGCCATAACTCCTTGTTCCCTTTTGGCTGCATGGCGCGTTTGGGGCAGCCATGCCATAAATAACCATCAACGAATGCAGCAAGCGTGCCTTTGGAAAGCGAAGTCGGGTTTACCTTCTATCGCATAATGTCTACACCAACCGATTATTTGGTTCGCACGCCATAGTTTCACGAGCGTGACTTCCGTGGCCTTGATACCCTTGCCCTTGATGTGAGACATCACCTCAGAGCGCTTGGCTTTGGTGAAGACATCAGCCATTTACCATGCGCACGCTATCAACAATGCGGTACAGTGAGGGAATGTGCTTTGATGCAATGCGGAATTGACTGCGGCGTTTCTCCTTCGGTTTGGCGCTGCTAACTTGTTCGAGCTTGATTCCTGGATCATAGTAAACATCTCCCTTGGCAAAAGCCTTGAGCAAACGAAGTATGTCCGTTTGCTCTGCAATGCGCACAGTGTGGCCGTAGCTGTACTGCAGTGTCGGCGACTTCCGAGACATCGACGGCACATAGGTTGCCTTCGCGTGCTTCCTGGTCCAATGCGACATAATCTCTTTAAACCGTCGCAGGGTCTCCGCTTCGGGACCCTGCACTTATCACATCCCCATCCCATGTCACCACGCCGTCATACCAGCTCCAATCGAAGGTGCCGTGCTGTAGTGCATGCCGCTGGTTCCGTGGTCCGTTCACTTCAACCGCTACAACCTTGCCCCGGTTCTGGCCGATGAGGTAAAGGCACGCATCGTTCGCGGCATCCTGTGGTCTACCATCGTGGTCCATTATCACGGTCATCTCACGCCAATGGCTGCCTTTTAGGTTCCAGTGGTCCTTTGGTGGTCTCCAACGGCAACGGATGGTGTATTGCGTTTCGGTTGGCACGGGAAAACCCAGCCGTATCAGTTCGCCACGATAACGCGAGTTCATGGTCGGTCCTGCTTGGTTTGCTGTTCCACTAAATGAGCAATGATGCGGTCGTAATGGTCGGCCAGCCTCTCGGCTTCCTCGGCATCGCCGCATTCCTCGGCCACGAAGTCCTCGGTCGGCGCCTCGCCGGTGACCAGGTAGGTGGCGGTAATGCGCCAAGCGTTCGCTCGGGTTTCTAGGCCGTCGATCAGTTGGCCAAGGTCATGGCTGTTTAGGCGGATGACGTATTCTTTGTCAATAGGCATTCGGCCAGGTTAGCGATCTTGTGGCGAAAAAGCCAGGCATTCCTTACGCAACATCAAATGGCCAAGAGCAAGAGCGTTCCATGGACCCGCGACCACATGCTTGTCGCGCTCAACGTGTATGACAAGCTGCCCTTCGGGAAGTTCGACAAAGGCAATCGGCTCATCATTGACTTGGCCAAGCGCATGGACCGAACACCAAGTAGCCTAGCGATGAAGCTCAGCAACTACGCTTCGCTGGACCCTTTCCACAAAGCGCGTGGCGTTAAAGGCTTGGACGGTGCCACCAAGGCAGACAGGGCAATGTGGTTGGAATATCGCGGGCAGCACGATGACCTTGCAGCTTTGGGCGAAGAGTTGTTCACCGGCCTCTATGGCGTCGACGAGGTTCTCGCTGTGGGTAAGGAGAAGAAGCCGCGCATCATCAAGGAACCGCTAGGACCGCTGGAGAAGTACATGCCGCAGAAGGTCCGGATCGGTCAACGCTATTTCCGCCAGATAGTGTTGAACGCATACGGTGAGTGTTGCGCCATCACGGGTTTGAATGTTCGTTCGTTGCTCGTGGCTTCGCATATCGTACCATGGAGCAATGCTACTGAACATCGCTTAGACCTTCGCAACGGCATCGCCCTCAACGCCCTTCACGACAAAGCCTTCGACCGCGGCTTGATCACCTTCGATACCGAATTACGCCTTGTCTGTGCCTCTTCGCTCCGCGACCATTTCGTGGTCGCGACCGTAGCCCAGAACTTCAAAGCCTACGAGGGCCAGCCGCTGACCATTCCCGCAGAGGCTTTAGGACCCAAAGCCGAATACTTGGAGTACCACCGGAACGAGGTGTTCGGGCGTTAGGGTTTATGTCATTGTTCTTTCAGGCGGCTCTTCAGTTCCGAGTCGCTCAATAGCACTTCATTGAAACATGCTGAACCATAGAACCGCTGTTTCTTCGGTTTATAATTCACGAACATCGCTGACTTTGTGCCACCGGTCCGTGCATGATCGGCTGGGCTGAGAAGGTAAACGAAAGTGGATCCCTTGGACGTCTGGTCGACCACCACAAATACGCGCTGAAACATGACACCCTTTTTCTTATCGACCTTAAGGTAGATGAGCTCTGTATTCGCTAAAACTCCGGCCGCAGCTTGCAGCCTTAGTTCATTCTTACTCGCATAGTCCAGCGGTAGGTCGACAAGACAGCGTTCCAGTTTATCACTGCCACCAAATAGCCCGCTATCCTGTGCAAAAAGCTGGAAGGATAGAAGTATCAGGATCAACAAAGTGGTTCTGCGCATACACAAGTGTAATGGATCATTGCTACTGGACGCATGTGTTGGTTGGACCAAGGATCAGAATCCCCACCGCTCCCGATGCTGCGCCAAATTATCGGGTGCGGGCCAGTGGTTGCGGCAATTATGCAGTTGTGAGATAGAGCCTCTTGATAACAGGCCAAGATACCATCGTCCACTTTCCCATACCATGGTCTCCGGCCGCGGCCTGATCACGTTCGATATGCCCTACGCTTGCAAACGCCCATACCCTCACGCGACCATAGCCCAAGACCTCAAGACCCTAGAACAACAGCCGCCGCCCATTCCGCCGCCCGCCGCCGGACCGAAAGACTAATGAGCTGTCGTCCTTCTCAGCGGTATCAATACCAAACCACGCCGTACCTGCCAAAACCTTGGGCCAAAGACCAAGAGGCCAAAGAAGCAAGGAGCCGTGCTACCAAAGCGGCTGGTGCCGTACCATACCCTATGCCGCGCATTGTCGCACCAGAACAAGCGGCCAATTGACCAACCGCCTGCGGCGGACAAACCGGCAGACCCTCACCACCTTCCAGACACACTCTCCTTGGAGGAGATAAACCGTCCTTCTTGGCGAAGACCACTGAACGTGAGCAAATGACCATCGTCCCCTAGCAGAATGCTGTGCTATCCGAATTGGAGATCGCCGTCTCTGCGCCGCATACCCAGTTCTTGACCCGTTACCCGATCATCACTCTCCTTGTTGACCGGTATTCCACTTCAACGGGCTGCTTTTAAGCTTGGAACACGACAGAACCTTTTGGGAGTTGCCCGCATCTGGTACAACATGGCGCAAGACCTTTTAGGAGTTGTTCATATTCTGTTCAGGATCCGGTGGGACGTTTTAGGAGTTGCACGCGTTCGGTCCAAAGGCCGTCCAGTCCTTTTGGGAGTTGTGCGGTTCTGGTACAACATCCGGTAGAACCTTTTGGGAGTTGTCCCGGTCTTGTACCATGTTGGAAAAGACCTTTTGGGAGTTGCTGTAATGTTGTACCGAATGCCGCAAGACCTTTTGGGAGTTGTGCCTGTTTGATACCAGATGCGACCAAACCTTTTGGGTGTTACCCGCATGTTGTTCCACATTGGGCAGGACCTTTTGGGAGTTGTGCGCGTTCTTTACAGGATGCCGCAAAACCGCTTCGTAATTGCACGCAGATCGTTCAACCGAGCGCAAGACCTGTTGCGCGTTGCACTCCTTTCATTGCACTGGCGCGGCAAGTGGTTCGACATTACTCCGGTATCGGACAGGATGGTCGGTCTTCACTACAGGATGGCCCGTTAGTGGTGTGAGAAGCACGGATCCCTGCTCAGGAACGCGCTCATCATGAACAGGTCCGAGGCGCTGTTGTGCAATTGGACACCCGTTTGGTTCGTAGAAGGGCAGAACCTATTTCGAGCGCGATGACGATCACGACCATCTGCAAGCGGACGAAGCATCTTAAGATGAATGAGATGCCGTTGAAGGCACGCGTGATCTTGCGCGGCATGACCAACAATCCGAATTTCCCCGATGCAGGGCCGTTGCTGGCCCAACTGGAGGAGAAGCGGGCGGCCATGGAGAAAGCCAATCTGGCATGCCTAGACGGCGGGCGCATTGCCACCCACTCCCGTAAAATGTGCCGCCGGGATCTCGAGCACGTTCTGGATATGTTGGTGGGGTATGTAACGGCCAGGAGCAAGCGGAATGTGTCGGTGGCGCTGAGCAGTGGTTTCCAGTTGCGCAAACCACCGTTGTTGTTGCCCAGGCTAGCAAAGCCGGAAGGGCTTCGTGTGGAAATGACCGCATATGCAGGTCTTCTGGAAGTGCGTTGGCAGCCTTTGCAGGGTGTGCGGAACTACTGCATCTACATGAACGCGGTGGGCGCGGAGCATGAGGATGGTTGGACGATGGTGGCGTTTACGTCAAGAGCACGTTGCGATGCCAAGGGCCTGGTTTCCGGTGACCGCTATAGGTTCCGCGTTATGGCGGTGAGTGCTGCAGGAGCGAGCCCGATGAGCCAGGTGGTCGGTCGTATGGCCGGATAGCCGCCCGCTATCGCCCATCCTTCACAACGCGCTACCCCCGCCCTGCGATCAAGCCTTGGGCCCATGCCTTCCAGCGCGTTAACGAGGAACCGTTTACGAGGTGCGGGCCTGTCCGTGTTGTTCGCTGGTAACCCCACACCCCGGCGATACGTTCAACGCCGCGAAGCCATGATCGTTGAGACACATAGCCCGGAGCAAGTAGTGCGCGAAGCGTTCTACGACCTGCCTGCGATGTGGAACAAGATGAAGGATCCGCTGAAGCGCCTGCAGCACCGCGCCAAGGTGGATAAGCGGGTGCTTCTGGTGCCCCAGTTGTTCCCCTACCGAAGCCCCCAAGGCAACAACTGGCTGGTGGCCGTGCTGCCCACGAAGAAGGCGCTGAACATAGTCCCCTTTGTCTGGTACCGCGGCCGGGACACGTATTACCGGGCGGCGCGCGTTGTGCAGGACGGTGTATGCTACCACATTAGTCACCATGTGCTGGTGCAGTATTTCGCGCGGTTCAACCGCACGGATGATGGGCTCTCCCGCTTGAAGGAATTCGTACGCGAGAACATGACCTTCGGCATGGAGTACAACCTGGATAACGAGGAGGTGCGCGTTGGTGTTACCCACGGCTACATCACCGGCACATGGGCGGTGCCCATGGAGGTGGTGCAGCTTACCACCTTTGTTGATCACGGCAAGCTGTACAAGGACCAACTGGAACAGATGGACCGTCTTGACCAACAGCGGGCAGACTGCCTGCGGACAGCGCCGCGCCCACCGGGCAGCTACGTGAAACCCTGGGACCTGCCGCGGACGACGCGCTAGTGGGACGCAAGGCACTGAGGCATCATCACGTTCAACCCCTACAGTCCCTTCGCACGCAATAGAGCGCACCGGCTGCCACCGTCGCGCAGAGCTGATCGAATTCCTGCGGAAGGCCGAGGTGCTGGGCTGGGTGAAGGCGTAGATACCTTACCGGCCCCTGACAGAAAAGCCCAGCCACTTCCATGGCCGGGCTTTTCTGTTCCTTGGTCTCAGTGCTTGCTGTCCGCACGCGAGGCCCTGCGCTTCTCCTTCATCTTCTCCATGCGCTCATCATGGTAGGTCTTGTACTTCGCGAACTGATCGGCCGTGAGTATGCCTTTCATCTCCGCTTCGTGCGCCTCTTTCATGGCCTTGCCTTCGCCCTTGGTCTTGTCCATCTGTGCTTCGCGTTCCGCGCGCAACTGATCGGCCTGTTGGGCATACTTCAGGTTCACGGCCTCCACCTTGCTGGCCTGTGTGGCATCCAGCCCCAGTTCCTTCTGCAACCGCGCGGTCTGCACCTTGGCGCGCTCGGCCGGGGTCTTGTGTTCTTTCTGGTCGGCTTTATCCTGTGCCAGCGCACCCGCTGCGGTAAGCAGGGAAAGCGCGGCGATCATCAGTAGCTTCTTCATGGTCGTTGGCGTATGGCCGGTTTGGTTCGTTCGGGCGTAGGACCATGACCGTGCCGAATGGTTCGATCCTGTTGACGAATTTACGAAGGCTGGCAACTGCCGTCGTTCATTCGCCTGCATCCACCCCGGTCCGCTGCGTGCTGAATGGCCCGCTGCATCGGCCCCCACACCTTTGCCGCACAGCCCGCACATCACGCGGTGCGCGACCACGCGAAGGTGTCTTCTTTGCGGTCCAACTGTTCGATGAGCCAACTGCCCATGCCGGCCACGGTGAGGCCGAACAAGCCGGCGGAAAGTTTGGCGAACATCACGTTGCGTGCGGAGAGCATCACCGTCTCGCCATCCACAATGCCGATGGAGAGTTCGTTGTTCTCATCCGGAGTGAAGGCGTGCGCGGGGTCCAACATTTCCACGAAGAGGTCCCCCTGCGTATGGCGTTGTTGCAACCAGGTCTGCGCAAGCTCCATAGTTGCGGCGATGTCGCTCCGATGGCCTAGTGCGAACATGCCCTTGGCCACTTGGCGCACCCAGTCCATGAAGCCCGTGAGCCGTTGCTGATCGCTCATTTGCGTGGCCCAGATGCGCATGGGAAGCGGCGCCTTTCCGTTCTGCATGTAGAGGATATGGCGTGGCTCCACGGAGGGCAATGCAGCCGTCAGGATGTCTGCGCTGACATCGCTGAAGTAGCGGCTCGCTTCAAGGGACTGTTTTGGTCCGGGTTCGAAGGTGATACGAAGTGCCATACACGTTCCTTTTCAGATCGGTTGCCATCCTCGTATCCCGCTGTGGTGGGCATAGTCCCGTAGGTCGCTGGCCTTCTGCGCCGATGTATGAACGATCGGGTGCTGCGGCACCAGTTCCCGAAAGTGGGGAGCCGGTTCCACGCAACATGGAAGGATGTGCGCCGTGCTACTGGAGCAGCGTGATCATGCCCGTTCGCTCGATGCGTTTGCCTGTGGCGCCATCGCGTGCGGTCAGTTTCCACACGTACACATCCTGCTTGGCCAAGGTGCCCCGGAAGTGGCCGCTCCATGCTTCATGCACCGTTCGGCTTTCGAAGATGCGCTCGCCCCAGCGATCGAAGATCAGGAGCTCGTAGTCCTGCGCTGCGGAGGGGATGTTGAACACCGGTACGAAGCCCTCGTTGATGCCGTCCGCATTGGGTGTGAAGGCGTTGGGTGCGAACACCGTAAGCAGGTCGTGGATCACGATAGGATGGCAGACCTCGTCCGTACAGCCCACATCGTTCGTGGCCAGCAGGCACACGAGGTATTCACCACCAAGCACATCGGGGAAGGTGGCCGCTGGATGGATCGCCGCGCTGGTGCCGGTGCCGACGAAGTCCCACGCGAACTGCGTGGCCAGCGTGCTCAGGTTCTGGAACTGCACCACAGGATCCTCTACCGTGATGGTGGCCGATGGAACAGCGAATGCGGCGATCACCGGCGCCGGACTTTGCACTGCGGCAACGCTTGTGGCGGTGCAGCCAGCAACGTCCTGCATCATCACGGTGTAGCTGCCGGCACACAACTCCGCTACCGTTGGCGAAGGCTGCCAGCTTTGCCCGAGGTCCATACTGTAGAGCATGCCTTCCGGATCTTTCACGGTGAGCGATCCATCGCACGATCCCACGCACGTCTCATCCACGGCATCCACACGATCGATCACCAATGGCAGTGGTGCGCCGATTGTGAATTGTGCAACACCTGCGCAACCGGCGGCATCGGAAATGGGCACGGCGTAAGAGCCCGCGCAGAAGCCGGTCGCGGTGTTGTCGATGGCCGCAATACTACCCGGCCAGTCGAAGGTGTAGTCGGGTGTGCCACCTGCCACCAGCAGGGTGGCTGTGCCATCGCACGCGCCAAAGCAGATGGCATCGGAACGCGTGACGGTCACTGACATCGGTGTGCTGATCGCGACGATCACCTGTGCCAGTTGGGCCGGGCAAGGTGTGGTGCCGTTCACGGTGTAGGTGTATGATCCCGGTGCGTCGTTCTCGGGATCCATGCTTCCCGCGTTCACCGCTCCGCTGGGTGCGGTCCAGCTGCCACCGGCGTCGGGTGTTCCGTTCAAAGCAGCGAAGAGGTTCGCCGGAGACGCTTGTGGACAAAGGGTGATGGTGCCGTCGAGTCCCGGGTCCGGAAGCTGCGCAACGGAGATCGTGACTTGGGCGATATCATTCGTGCAGGGCGCCGGAGCTTCGACCGCATACACATACGTTCCGGCGGGATGGAGCGCAGGATCGAACGAACCATCGCTCGCTGTTCCGTTGGGGCCGCTCCAGGAACCACCGGCATCGGGTGTTCCACCCAACAACGCCATCAGCGGAACAGCAGTTCCGTTGATGCATAGTGAAAGGCTGCCATCGGGACCGGCGTCCGGTGGGCTTGCGACGAGCAGTGTTACCGTAGCTACATCACCAGGACATGATGCCGTACCGGCCACCGTGTAACTGTATGCACCGGCTGCACTGGTGGCGGGCTGAAAGAGTCCGTTGTGGGGCTGGCCCTGGGGGTCGGTCCACGCGCCACCGGCGTCATTGCCGATCAAGTATTGTGCAAGGTCCACCGCACTGCCATCGGAGCACACGTTCACTGCGGCATCCGCGCCCGCCGTAGGTAGTGCCACGAGGTCGATGGTGACAGTTGCCGAAGCGCTTGGGCAAGGTGCCGTGCCACCCACCGTGTAAGTGTACACACCGGCATCATCCACGGCAGGATCGAAGAGCGATGCATGCACTGCATTGTTGGGGTCCGTCCACGAACCGCCCGCATCCGGCGTGCCGGTCAATTGGTCGTACAGGTCGATGGCCACTGTTGATGCGCACAAGGTGAGCCCTGCGTCAAGACCGGCATCCGGTAACGCGACCACCGCGACATCGACAACGCTGCTCGCACTCACGCACGGTGATGGCACACTGAGCGTGTACACATAGGATCCGGCGCTCATCGTCAGCGGATCGAACTGTCCATTGATGATCCCGTCGGGTCCGGTCCATACACCACCGATATCCGGCGTGCCGCCCAGTTGACCGAAGAGGTCGAAGGAGGCGTTGTTGGTGCAAAGTGTGATCGTGCCATCGGTCCCCGCATCGGGGTTCGAAAGCACTTCCACTGTGACCGTGGTGGATGCGCTCGGGCATGGTGCGATGCCAGCGACCGTGTACGTGAAGTTGCCCGGCGCATCGGTCGCCGGATCGAAGAAGCCGCTGTGTGCTGCGTTGTTCGCATCGGTCCACGTGCCGCCCACTTCCGGTGTACCGCCCACAGCGGTGAACAGGTCCGATGATGGAGAAGAGATGCAGAGCAGTAAAGCTCCGGGGGTGCCGGGATCGGGCAGTGGTGCCAGATCGATCACCACGTTCGCTGATGCAGCAAGGCATGGAAGTGTACCGTCCACCGTGTAGGTGTAGGTACCTGCTGGATCCAGATCGGGATCGAAGACGGAGCCGTGCGCCGTTCCTGCTGGATCGGTCCAGGTGCCACCCGCATCCGGTGTGCCGCCGAGTTGAGCAAGGAGGTCAATAGAAGAAGAAGCTTCACATACGCTGGCTGATCCATCGGTGCCCGCGTCGGGTGGTGCGTTGATCACCAGCGTGACCGATGCTTGCGCGTTGGGGCAGGGTGCTACACCGCTTACCGTGTAGGTATAAGGACCGGAAAGATCGATCCCCGGTGTGAAGGTCCCCGTGCTCGCATTCGCGTTGGGGTCGGTCCATGTGCCACCTCCGTCCGGTGTGCCTGCCAATGAAGTGAAAAGGTCCAGCGCAGGGGAAGTGCTGCAAAGAGCCCACATGCTGTCCGCACCTGCGTTGGGAAGTAGCGGCACCGTTACCGTCACCGTTGCGCTCGCAGCAGGGCAGTTCCCGTTGCCCCCCACGCTATAGATGTATGCCCCTGCGGCATCGACCCCCGGCGTAAGGAGCCCTGCATGGGCAAGACCGTTCGGGTCCGTCCAACCGCCACCGCTGTCCGGTGTTCCGCCGAGCTGCGCGAAGAGATCCTGCGCAGCGCTGTTGGAACAGACCGTAAGCAGTCCATCGGTACCGGCATCCACCGTTCCACAACACTGTGGATCGTTGGCGCTCAGGACCTGCACGTCCAATTGGGAGGTGCCGATACAACCCAATAAGCTTGTTACCGTGTACGTGAACGTGCCGGCGTTGTCCGTCGCCGGATCGAAGGTGCTGGGGCTCACGGCACCGCTCGCATCGGTCCAGACGCCACCGCTCACGGGTGCGCCGCCCAGCCCATCGATCATCTGGAAAAGCGGTTCCGTAGGGCACATCACCAAGACGGAATCCACGCCGGGGTCGGCACCGGGGTCGATCACCACGGATACGTCATCGCTGGCCACACAGAGGGGGTGGCCGATCAGGTGCGCTGTCACCGTGTAGGTAGCCGGGCTTGTCATATTCACCATGGGGTCCGCGATCGTGGGGTCGGACAAGCCGGTGGTCGGCGACCAAGACCACACCATGCCCGGCACGCCGCCGCAGGTCGCTGTTCCGCTCCAGATCAAGCCGGTCTGCGGAAAGGGGCCATCGCTGTATATCACGTTGCCGACATCATCGTAGAGGATAAAGTCCACTTCGTTCTCGTAACCACCCGGTGCATAGGTCAAGGTGATCGCATCGCCGGAATTGATCGCGAAGCTCACGATGTTCTGTGTACCGTTCGCGATAGTGTATCCTGTGGATGTGCCATTGATGTTCACCGTCATCTGCGATCCGTTCCATCCATCGCCCCACGAATCGTTCATCTCGAGCGACCATGTGCAGGAGGTGGGCGCACCGGATACCGAAGCGTTCAATTGCACCGGATCGTTGCAGATCACCACATCGGGCCCGGCATCCACCAAGAAGGGCTCGTCCACGGTCACCGTGATGGTGGTGTCGTAGGTACAACCGAAGTTGTCCGTCACAGAATAGATGAAGGGATATGCGCCCGGTGCAGTGGCCGTGAAGGAGAGCGTGTCGCCGTTCGCGGAGAGCAAGTCCGGTGTGGTCCCGCCCGACCACCGGGAGGAATCCGCCTCCGGCCCCCACGAGGGTGTGAACTGTGTGAGATCGGGAATGATGGACGGATCGAAGTTGATCTCCCATCCGCAGATGAAGCCGTTATCAGCGCCCCAGAGGTCGGAGCTTTGGAAGGTCCATGTACCGTTGAGCGGACAGCCGATGAGGTTGCTGAACGGCTGCACGCTCTCATACGTTCCGGGGTTGAGGGACTCGTTTGCCGGTGTGCCCGCGGGTGTCGTGTTGGCGGTGTTATCGATCCATGTGCCGTTGGTCGCCGTGGGGCTCCAGCAGTAGTTCCAACACTCGCCGAAGAGGGGGTCGAGGTCGCTGTCGAAATCGTTCGGCGCACCGATGTAAGTGCCGCCACCTCCCTGCTGGTGGAGGAGGGTGGTCTGTCCGTTGGGACAGATCACTTGCAGCACGAGGTCGCCCATGTAGGTGTGCTCCATATCCACGCAGATGGACGGGATGTTGGTGGTGCTCGTTACCAACTGGCCGGGATCGAACTGCTCGAACAGCAGTTCGCTGGTGAAGGGCTGGCCCACATCATCGGGCAGGAAGATGCCGCCGCCGAAATTGGCATCGGGCAACGCGGTCCACATCACGGGTTCGCCGTGACCGAACAGGTGGACCGTTTCGCCGAAGCAGACCTCCACGTCCGGGCTGGTCTGCGAGAAGTCGGGTGTCGTGCTCACCTGCACATGCAGGTCTACCAGGTTCAGGCTCTCACAATCATTGTCGTCGATTATGGTGAGTTGCACCACGTACTCGCCATCGTTGGGGAAGGCGTGGGCCACGATGGGGCCGCTGGTGCTGTCCACGGTGCCGTCATCGAAGTTCCAGATGTACTGATCGATCGTGAATCCCCCCACCGGGAAGGAAGCGCTGCCGTTGAAGCTCACCGGTTCACCCACACACACCAATGCCGGTGCTGCTTCGCTCATCACCGCCGCGGAGGTGGGGTGTTCGCACGGTGTTGTGCATTGGAAGCCAGCTGCCCATACGCCCGTGCCCACGCCGTTGGAGTGGAAGACCAAGGTGAGGCAACCGCTCGTATTGAACACGGTACCGCTTACAATGGTGTTTTGCAGACCGGTGCCGGAGTAGGTGCCCAACGTGATCTCCCCGGTGTTGTCCCCGTCGTGTATCGTCAGATAGTCGGTACCGCCGGGTCCGCTGGTGTTCAGGTTGAAGTTGAAGAAGGTGAGGTAGATCACGTTCCCCGGGATGTCCGGGCAAAGAGTGAAGGTGTAGTCCTCACCATTCTGGTAGCCAAAGGCTCCTTGTCCACCGGAATCGTAGAGGATCCCTTGGCATCCTGCACCGGAGCCCCCCGTAATGGAGAACGTCTGCCCTAGGGCAGGAAGCGCCGCCGTGAATAGGCCAAGTCCGGCAAGGAAGATCAGGGAGTGGCGGGCAGGCATCAGGCTTTTTTCGAGCGCAAGTTGGACTTACTGGGTCGGGCGTCTTGTGGTGGGAACGGATGCATCGCGAAGGGGAAGATAAGAGAAGGAGGCGGAAGTGGCTCGTAGGAGTCGCCGTGCAGATGGGTCGTAGACTTTCAGTAAGATGCACTTGCCTCGCCAGAAGTTGCTCAAGATGATGTCCAATGCCCGGGCGCTTCGTGGTCGGATCGACACAAATCGTGGAATCTTATCCCCAGCTCTGGATCGTGGCCCAAGCTGATCTCCCTGCTGAACGTGCTCCCCGCCAGCGGAAAAGTCCCGGACACGCACAGTTCGCCCACTGCGGCACAATGACTGGTCCGCTACGGGAAACACACCATCATGAACAACATCGTCAATATCATCATCGTGCTCCTCATCCTTGGGTGGTTGTTGGGCTATTTCGCTTTTGCAACGGTCGTCGGCAACCTGATCCACATCCTGATCATTCTGGCCGTCGTTGGGATTGTTTATCAGCTGCTGAACGGCCGTAAGACCACGTAGTGCCCTACGCTTGGCGCTTGGCCATGATGTGGTAAGACCTCTTGCATAATTTCCGCAAGTAAGGAACGCGCCCACCACAAGCGGGCGCGTTCCGGTCTTCAAGGACCGACCATTGCCGGAGGCAGGCTGCCGGATCAATGACAATACGTCGGATGCATTGGCATTCCTTAACACTTCGGTCAGCACACCCTGCCACGGTCAGGCGTTCTGTTCGTGCGGCATACTTCATGCGGGCACCAAGTACCATGATAAAGATGAAAGACGACGGAACGACCGTAACACGCACGCTCCTTGTGGACGCTGCGCCCGAGGCTGTTTGGAAGGCTTTGTTGGAGCCTGCCTTGGTGCGGCAGTACATGGGTGCTACGCCCATGGGCGAGATCGCTGTGGGCGAGCCTATCCAATGGTTCGCACGTGTGGAACAGGGTGGTGCATTGGTGGCCAAAGGCACGGTGCTGGCGGTACAACCCGGCCAACGTTTGCGCTACACCACTTACGCCACCAGCAGCAAATTACCAGACGAACCGGCGAGCCATACCACAGTGGACCTGCACCTTGTGCCGCTGGAAGAAGGCCGCACCCGTGTGGACCTATGGCAGGGTGATTTCGCCGGCCTTCCGCACGATGTGCGGCTGGCACGAGAAGCAGGGCGTGTGTGGGTGGAGCAATTGGTGGGGTTGAAGCGTATTGCAGAAGAACTGCAAAGCGCCATGGCGGCGTGATCGCGGAACTGTCGGGTCCATGAAGTGGCCCGCGCGTGTCTCAGCGCCAACGCAGTTCCAATCCGGCACCATCGGCTACGCTCTCCCATGCTTGTAGCAGGGCGAGATAGGTGCCGAGCATTTTTACGATGATCGCATCATTCAGGCCCTTGGGGGCATGTGGCACTTCTGCTTCTATGCGCGCGATGAGATCGCTCTGTGCCACGGCACCAGAACTGAGGCCTTGTAGGTTGCGGGCCAAGACTTCCGCCATCTTCGCTTCGGCCGGCAACGTTCGGATCACGGCCGTGTCGCTCAACTGTTCAATGGTGTAGCCTTCGTTGATCAGACCGAAGAATCCTCGTTCCAAGTGGAGTTCCTGTTCTACGACATAGTGTGCCAGTTGGTGTTCGGGAAGTCCGGCATCCATGGCACTTTGTGTATGCGTGCCGTTGCGACGTGTGCAGATCAGCCGGTGGCCTCCGTGCTCCTTGGTGATGCGAATGCGCATGATCTATGGCCGAATTTCACTGCGATCACAAGGGAATAGGATCAGGTGTGCCGAATGGAAGCAGGCCGAACTATTGCGTCATGCTCCAGATCCAAACCAGTAACACGCCGAAGAGGAAGATGGCAACAAGACGATAGCCCCATGGCATCGGTGGTCCTTTTTTGCTAGGCATAGGTCCGTGGTGTTTGGAGGAATAGCGGTGTTCGTGCGGATCATCAATTGCGTGGCTCTACGGGCTTGGCGACAGGCGCTTCGCCCAAGGCTTTCTTCAGCCCATCCAGCATGCCCCTCCAATTCTTCTCCGCCGCGATGCACGACTGCTGTGAGATGTTGTTGTCCTGTGTCAGGTGCAGGTGCGTTACACCGGCCACCTCCTTCAATTGCACGGTTATGGTGTGTGCCTTATCCGGATCCAAGCTGCTCACATGCGTGTACTTCAGCAGGTCCGGTTCCCGCACGATGATCAGGTGGCCCTTATCCTCATAGGCCTTCCCGTTCCATTCCCCTTTCCAACGGATCGTACTGCCTTCTTCCCAATCGGTAGTCACCTGCGCGCCCATCATGTACTGGGCGATCAGTTCCGGATCCACCAACGCTTGCCACACCCGTTGGATGGGCTCATGGATCACGGTGGTAACGTCGGCGATGCTCTTGCTGCTCATAGTATGGAACTGTACGCTGACAGTGCGAGGACCGGGCCACGAATATTCCAGCACGAAAGAGAGCTTGGTACGTTGACCATCTCCCCGCTATTGGGCATCATACTCCCCGTAGCGCATTCTTCGCCACAAAGGCGCGTTCCAGCGGACCATGCTGCGGACATGCAGCGGCCGTTCCTTACGCCGTCAGTAGCGCACCTACTTGGAGCGCCGTCGCGATAGGCCAGGGTAGTAGTGCGATATGAACGTAGGTCCACTTTACAGTCTTTGCCACCCAGTTAACATGTCACCCTTTCTCCTTGTCCATACCCCGCACGCACAATGGCGCGTTCTGCAAGTGGCATCGCCTCCGTGCAGCCGACCTTTATACCCATGACCACGACAACTGCAAGAGCCTTCGCCGCCCAAGGCGCCACTACCCCGCTTGCACCCGCTACGATCACGCGCCGCGAACCCGGCCCTACCGACGTGGAGATCGCCATCCAGTTCTGCGGCGTGTGCCACAGCGATATCCACACCGCGCGCAGTGAATGGGGACCGGCGAAGTATCCCTGTGTACCCGGCCACGAGATCGTGGGGACCGTTACGCGCGTGGGTTCGGCGGTCAGCAAATTCAAGCTAGGCCAACAGGTAGGCGTGGGTTGCTTGGTGGATAGCTGCCAGGCATGCACCAATTGCAAAGCGGGCTTGGAACAGTATTGCACCGGCGGAAGCACCGGCACCTACAACAGTCCCGACAAGCACACGGGCGGCCATACGCTGGGCGGTTATTCATCCAACATCGTCGTGGACCAGGGCTTCGTGTTGCGCATTCCTGAAGGCATGGACCTCGCCGCCGCGGCGCCGCTATTGTGCGCAGGCATCACCACCTACTCGCCATTGCGCCATTGGAAAGTCGGGCCCGGCATGAGGGTGGGGGTCGTCGGCCTTGGCGGCCTCGGCCACATGGCCGTAAAGATCGCGCACGCCATGGGCGCACACGTGGTGCTCTTCACCACGTCCCCAAGCAAAGTGGCCGACGGGCTGAAGCTCGGTGCCAACGAAGTGGTCCTCTCCACGGATGACGCGGCCATGAAGCAACATGCCGGATCGTTCGACTTCATCCTCGATTGCGTTTCCGCCCAGCACGATATCAACAGCTACCTCCGCCTGCTCACGCTCAACGGCACCCTCACCTTGGTGGGTGCACCCGAACAGCCCTTGCCCGTGTCCGCCTTCAGTGTGATCGCACAACGCCGCAGCTTCGCCGGTTCGGGCATCGGCGGCATCCGCGAAACACAGGAGATGCTCGACTTCTGCGCCGAACACAAGATCCTGCCCGAGATCGAGATGATCCGCATGGACCAGGTGAACGAAGCATGGGATCGCGTGGTGAAGCAGGATGTACACTATCGCTTCGTGATCGACATGGCCACGCTCACGGCCTGATGGACCGCTTCCGCATCGGCAGCAGACTTGCGAAGCACAACGCAATGCCGTGGTCCCTCACGGCCTATTCAGCCCTGCGAAACGCTCTACCTCCAACAAGAAGGGGCTAGTGCGCGCCACGTTGCGCTGCACGGCTTCTTCGCTTTCAAGTGGTCGATTTAGCGCACCACGTCCTTCCTGCGCGAAGGCGTCAATGCGTGCAACGCCCTCGCCGCTTTTTGAGTTCTTCTACAGCGCAGCGGCAAGTGCTGGATGCACGGGTATCGTGCGCTCCACCGGACCGTGTGCGATGCGGGCTGATAGGCGATCGCCAACATCGTTGTTCGCCGCCTTCCGCTGAGGGCCGTTGATGTGCGAAAGCGAGTCGTCAACATTCTTCACCAAGGTCTATGTGAAGGCAGGTCCATCTACCGTGCCGGGAGCAGGAATGGGCCTCTGCCCGTGCCAGCTTGTGCGAATACGTCCTTCAACGTGTCATCAGGCAGCACCATTTATGGGTCTACGCCGATGATGAGGATCCAGCGGTGACGGCGGGCCGTGCGATCTGCTGCGGCAAGAAATGCTCCATCTCTCCGAAGAGCGACCCAACCATGACTTCTTCCTGTGGTGGGTTTGCAGCACTTCACCACGACCCTTCATCGAGGTTGTCCTTATCGGGTAGGCAAGTGCCGTTCCCGGTACGCCTTGCTGAAAGGTAGCCGGAAGGATCAGTAGCCCCCCGCGGAATCGTCGCCGCGCGGATCGGCACCGGCTTCCATGCGTCCATCGGGCAGTATGAGGATCGCATCCACACGTCCGATGTGGGAGATCTTCTTGAACGCGTGGCCCATGCGCACCAGTTCCAGACTGTCCGCCGGAGCAATGGCGTGCGCTTCCGCACGGATCGTGTCAGGGTACCACTGATGATGGAACCGTGGTGCCGTCACTGCTTGTTGTGCGCCCATGCCGTGGTCGATCACGTTCAGCAAGGTCTGGAACACCGCTGTGGGAATAGTGGATCCGCCGGGAGTACCCAGCACCATGAAGAGTTCGCCCTTGCGCGTCACAATGGTGGGGGCCATGGACGAGAGCATGCGTTTGTTCGGGGCGATGGCGTTGGCATCACCACCCAAGAGCCCGCGATGGTTGGGGGCATTAGGCGAGGCACTGAAGTCGTCCATCTCGTTGTTCAGCAAGAAGCCCGCTCCACCCACCACCACACCTGATCCGTACCAGCCATTAAGGGTGGTGGTGCACGAGACGGCATTGCCCTCGGCATCAACAATGGAGAAGTGTGTGGTGTGATCGGATTCAATACCCGGGGCTCCTGCGTGGACCTGTGCGCTGGGTGTGGCTTTGTTCGGGTCGAAATCGATCATGCGGCGCGCCACATAGGCATCGGTGATCAGCTCATCGAACGGGATCTTCACGAAGTCCGGATCGCCCAGGTGGGTGGCGCGATCGGCGAAGGCCCTGCGTTCCACTTCTACCATGCGGTGTACGGTGGCGGTACTTTGCCATCCGGATGCTTTTACATCCATCGGTGCTATGCCCTTCAAGGCTTGCAACAACACCATGCCACCGCTGCTGGGGGGACCCATGCTGATGATCTCCACATCACGGTACATGCCACGTGCCGGTGCGCGCCATGCCGGGGTGTATGCCGCCAGGTCCGCTGCGCTGATCAAGCCACCGCCGCGATTCATCTCGTCCACGATCAGCGCTGCCGTGGTGCCCGCGTAAAAGCCCTTGGGGCCATCATCGCGAATGCGTTCCAGGGTGTGGGCCAGATCCAACAAATGCAACGTATCGCCCTGATGCCACAGCTCCCGTTCGGTGTAGGCGTTGGGCAGCGTATTGACGTTGTTGATCGTAGGAAGATGTCTGTTCAAGTCGCGTGCTTCCAAGGCGGTGAGCGGGAACCCTTCCATCGCCAGATCGATCGCCGGTTGCATCAAGCGCTCCATGGGCAACCGACCCAAACTGTCGTGTATGGCGAAGAGTCCTGCAACACTGCCGGGTACGCCCGTGGCTTTGTGGCCCAGCATGCTCAGGTTCGGGATAGGGACGCCGTTCGCGTCCAAGAACATTTCCCGATAGGCCGTGCTAGGAGCTTTCTCCCGGAAGTCCAAGGTGCGCACCGTGCCGTCGTCATCACGCACCACCATCAAGCCTCCACCACCGATGTTGCCGGCCCACGGCGCTACCACGGCGAGGGCCCAGTGTACGGCAACGGCCGCATCAACGGCGTTGCCACCAATGCGCAGGACATGAACGCCGACCCTCGTCGCCAAGGGGTGCGCGCTCACGACCATGGCGCTATCGGCGACCAGGCCCAAGGTGTCGTCTCCTACCCCCGAATGGGGCTGATCACCGCCGCAGCACAGGGTGAGCGAGGCGAGGAGAAGAGTGGCTTGAATAGGATAGGAGAGAGAGGAACTGAGAGATCGATGCAACATGTGAGAGAACGAGAGAGGGCATGAAGATATGTGGTTGGCGCTTGGCGCAGCACTTCGGCCGTCCTTGTTGAGGGGGATCGGTACACAAGGCTGCATTTCCCATTCCGCCACACAGGGCCCTGCCTTGTAATGCGCCCGTAACGAAGACCTGAACGCACTGCGGCTGGAAGTTGATGGGTGAACGGGAGAGGTCGTGGGAGGAGCTGCGCCCTTCTTTCTTTCCCTCTCGCACCTCGTACGCTCTGCTCCGGCCGCTTCTTCTTCATCGGCCCGGTCGTCAGGTCTTGGATGCAGCGCATGCCGTCATTTCTTTCCGGTCCACCGGCAACCGCTTCGTGGCTAATGCGCCGCAGCTGGAAAAAGGAAGGGGATCGCAGACATCCGCATGCGATCATCAACAGCATGCCGCCGCGCGAGCGCGAGTTCCTGTTGCATTGTGCGCGGCACCCCTAGCGGCGTAGAGAGCCTGTGTAAGCAAGTAGTAGAGCGCACCGGCTGCCAACGCCGCGACGAGCTGATCGAATTCCTGCGGCAGGCCGAGGTGCTGGGGAGGGTGAAGGCGTAAGCGCCTACGGAACGTGTGCCGCTGCCGCGTGCTCTGCAGGCAGTTGCGCGGTGGTGCCTTCGGTTCGTAGTTGATCTGTAATACTGTACTATAAGCTCCTCCAAGATCCGGTGGTTGCGTTACGGCATGAATACCGGTCGGACGGGTATTGCGCACTGTGCAGGCGAAGGCGGCTAGTGAAGGTTGATCGCCTTCGTTCTATCGAGCTCCTCCTACCCGTCACCGGGCAGGTTCACGGGCAATCCGGCGCGTAGTCCGGCCCATCCGCTGCAAGCGAAGTGCGGTACCAGCGTTGTCCGTTCAGGTAGGTCTTGTCGTCCTCGAACCCGAGTTGGTATTCGCGTGTGCTGCCATCGTGAGCGCGCAACTTTAATGCGCTGGTTCCATCGGGCATGATCACGGTCCGCCACGTGCCCGACCCGTTGGTCCGTTCGCTGCCGTAGGCCGAAACGTCACTGCCGCTGAAGCTCTGCTCGCTCTGGGAGTCCGTCTTGTAATATCCCTCCGTGCACAGATCGATCCGGCGGTCGATGCTGTATCCACCTCCTATGTCCCCCTCCTTTGGCGCAGGGCTGGAATAGCTTTCCAAATACGTGAGCCGTGTTCCGGACAACCGTTCTGTCCATGGCTGGTCGATCACCTCCTCCGTATTCGTTTCCTCCCGTCGGGATATGGCTGGCAGATAGCGGAGGCTTTGCTGGGTGTTGATCAGCGCAGCTTCGAGCTCGGCCCCGAATGCATCCATCGGTGCCAAGGCCAGCACGTTGGCGGTGTTTCCGCCGGATGGATGCAGTTTGGCCATTGCGATCATCCGGACCGACGTGCCTTCAAGGGTTCCGGCCTGCACCACGGTCACCGTGCTGTCTTCGGATAGTTCGGGCCCGCTGATCACTTCCAGTGCGGAGCTACCCTCGCTTGTGGGTTCTGAGAAAGCTTGGACCAACGCGTCGAGGTCGGCATGGTGGTTGGCGGAGATCAGTATGGCTCCTGATACGGTAGCGTGGCCGATCATATACCCACCCTCGGCTTGTACACCGGCCCAACCCTCGGGTATGGTGAATTCGAAACCCAACCGGGTATCGTGTTGCACACCGGTCAATTCTTGGCCACGTACACCGAATGAACACAACGCGAATAGGAGGAAGGGGAGGCGTACCATGGCACCAAGTTCCAAGATCCTGGCCTAAGTTCATCGCAGTAGGAGTTGCGCGCGGTGCATGGCAGGGGTGGTCCCGGCCCTTTTTTCATGTCGAAGAGGATCGGTGGGCGGTCCACGAATGAGCGGCTAATGCGTTGATCGCGCTGTTCCCAAATTCAGGCTTGCAGTGCCAGGTCATCCTCAGGCGTTCCGCCGCCGGAACCAGAACCAGCCCAACACGGGCAACAACAACCAGATCAAGTCCGGTTCGCTCATGGCGGTGATCTCTTCCTCGCTGGTATCCAAGGCCTGATCGGCGTTCAACACTTCTTCCTGTTTCTTCAGTAGGGCGTTGCGTTGGGCATCGTCCTCCAAACACATCCAGGCGGTGACGGGCAGCATCACTTGCGCTTGGAAACTACCACGTACCAAGGCACGCCATGCAGCGTTTCCCCCTTGCGGATGAAGTTGGTGCGCGCGCCATTGGCCTTCCAGCGCGAGCACATCGTTCCAGTACCGGTCGCGGGCAGGGGAGAGGTCGCCGAGCTGGTCCATGTCCGTAGTGATGCTCGCTTGGCCATCATCTGGCAAATAGGCCTTGGGCGTTTGGGCATCGGGCCAAGCGCGCACCATCGGCTGGGTGAATGCGGCTGGGCCTTGCTTCGCCAACTGCGCAGGATCGTGGAAGGCATGGTTGGTGATGGATCCATCAGCGCCCAACACGTGGAACGTATCGCCTTCAGGAAGGCACGCGGCCACGTCGCTCAGGTCATCCAGCCAGAGGCCGGATCCGACCACGGTATCTGCTGGCAAACTGGGGACGAGGATGATCACCGGCACTTCGTTCGTGGGGTGTGCGCAGGCTTCGGTGATGATGCTCCGGATGGCGCGATCGCTGAAGAAACCGCCATCGCCGGCGTGGGTGCGGATGCGCTCGGGTCCGTTGTCGTTCCAGGTGAAGTGCGTGACGTAGGCATCTGCAATGCTCACATGGATCGCGCTTGGGTCCGGTCCACGTTCTGCGATGAAGCGCTGGATGCGTTGGGTCACCCGCTCGCGTTCGGCGCGCTGGGTTTCGCTACCATCCACGATGAGGTGGAAGCGAAGGGTGCGTTGCACCAGCGGAAGTGTCGCCTTCAACGTGGATGGAATGAAGGTGGTGCCGCCATCGGGCGTGGCGATCGCCGCCACGGGCGCTGGATGTAGCGTATCGCCCAGTGCGACCACCGCGCTATCAATGTGCAAGGCGAATGCTTCCTTGTGCAGCACTTCGAAGCCCGCTTCGCGTGTTTCGTCTTGCGCGAACGGGAATACGCGCACTTGCACGCGACCCGGTGCGACGTACCGCGTGATGGACGGATCGCGCCGCACGGTCACGATCTGCTGGTACACCCATTCCGCCGCTTTCTTTTCTGCGAGGATCCCATTCACGCGCTGCCCTTCGATCATCAAATACTCATCGCTGATCCACGCGCCATCGGGCAGGTGCACGGTGGTCACGTACTCGCTCTGGCCTGCGGTGTGGTTGGTCATGCGCAGGTTTACCCACGTGCGCCAAGCCTGTTGCGCCGGGTCATAGGTGCTTTGCGTAGTGGCGGTGTCCAACAGCACCTTGTTGTCGGGTGCCCTCCAGCCGCCGCGTGCCGTGTTGCCAGTGAATTCGTTCAAGAAGATGGTGCGCAGGTCGGCGATCTTGCGTTCGCTCACGGTAAGGTTGTCCAACACCACCCAGTTGTAGAAGGGTGTGAGGAAGGGCGTGTTGCCTTGCTGGTCACGACCCCGACGGCCCTCCTTGTTCGCAGACACATGGTGCAGCACCTGTGCGATGGCAGCGGTGTCCAACCGATCTTGTGCGGTGGCCGATGGATCCGCGTGGTACACATGGTCCAAGGCCGCATGCAGCACTCGGCGATGATGGACGTACTTGCCGGTGATCACGAGCGGAAGTACAGCGATGCAAGCGAGAAGCATCACGACGAGCGAAGTGCGCGATCGCTGCGCGGAAAGGAAGCGAAGGTCCTGCAATAACAATGTGCCTTGCACGATGAAGAGCATGACCGGCGCCAGCAACAGGAACCCGATGCCGATCGCGATCACCGCCACGATGCTGACGGGAAGCAGGGGCAGGAAGAGGATGAAGAAGTAGAGGACATAGCTGAAGCCGATGCCGCGCAGGATGAACTGCACCAACCGCACACGCGCGTTGTTGCTCGACGGCCAGATCACGACCACCGCGTTGATGACCGCGACCGTGTAGAAGCCCCAGTGGGAGAGGTTGCCGAAGACACCACTGACCTCGCGCCAATCGTTGGCCAAGCCGTTGTTGATAGCCAAGCCGAGCAAGGGGAAGACCAATGCGATCAACGTGCGCAGGATGATGCCGAGGACAGGCGACACGGACCCCTTCCGCAGGACAAACGCCGCGATGGCGCGGAACAGGAAGAAGAGGAAGGTGAGCACCAGCGCAACGAAGAGCACCACCCACACGTGCCGCTCGAAGTCCACATCCCACCGCCACGGTTCCACCACCTGCACGAACACATAACACGACAGTGGAATGGCGACGGCGATGAGGATGTCGCGCAACGGAGTGCCCCGTTCGTTCTGCCTCAGCGATGCCGCCACCAGCACGAACAATGCGTGGGCCAAGGGAACGGAGAGGAAGCGCACGGCATACAGCTCTGCATCCTCGGGCACCATCCAACGCGGGATCTCCCACGGCAGCAGGTGCCGGAACCCATCCATGAAGAAGTAGAGGAAGGGTGCGTAAAGAAGGACGAGGAAGATGCTGTAGATCCAATGTACCGTCCGGCCCGTCTTGAATAGGATGATCGCGTAGAACGTGCTCAGCAGCATAATGCCGCCGAGTATGGATCCGTAGAACGACCAACCGGCGAGGTGTTCGGGTTCCAACAGCGGATGCACCACCGAGAGCATGTTCCAGTACAACACGAGCAGCACGGTGGCCGGTAAGGTGTGGCCGATGAGGATGCCGATCGGGCTAAGTGGTGTGCGCATGTGTTTCATTCCGCCGTGCGGGAGGTGGTGGTGGTGTGGTGGAGTAGATGATCAAGAAGCAAACTGGCAAGGAGCAGCGCGGCGAGGAAGAAGAAGGCACCGACCGCTTCATGCGAGCGTGGTGCGAGGTGCAGTTGCACATGCTCCAATCGCACCATCAGCAGGATGCGCCCGGTGTTCGTCAAGATCGTTAGCGCATACGCACCGGCCATGGAAAGCAACGCCAATAGCGGATGCGCGCAACCGCCGTTGATGTTCTTCAGCACGATGAAGGCGAAGGTGGCCGTGGTGATCACCAGGAAGTTGACGCCCGAACACGACCGATCGATCATGATCTCCAAGCCGGGGAAGAGATAGCCGGTGTCCTGGATGCGCGAATACGGCTCACCCGTGAGCAGCCCAAGCAGTGCGGTAACGGGCTTCAGCACAAAGCCGAGATCGTCCAACGTGGCCGTGCGGTACCACCACTTCAACGCAAAGGCCGCAAGAAGCAACAGTGCCGGAAGTATGAACGCAGGAAAACGCTTGGTGGCCGGTGCAGGCATTTGGTGGAACCTCACTTTCAACGACGCTACAAGGCCGTTGGTATCCGAAGATCGAGCATTCGTGTGAAGGAATGTTAGATCACGGGCTCGGACAACGATGAGGTCATCAAGGCATAAGCAGCTTCTTTTGGCCGCGCACTGGGCCGCTCACTCAATTCTTCACCCAACGGCCGAGGTAGGGAGAGGAAAGGTCCTCGCAGTCAATCCGGACCAGATACAGCCCGCTGGGTAGCGTACTCAGATCCAGCCTCGCTCCATTCGATAGCCGGTCTCGGTAGGCAAGCCGACCAGTTGCATCGAATACTTGAACAACTGCGTTCTTCTCTTGGAACGGTAACGTCACGAAAGCCCCACCGTCACTAGGATTTGGAAATAGGCCAATAGTTGGATCAAGTGAATGTTCCTGCTCCCCAACCGTCATTTCACACGGTATGTCCAAATTACCCATGTAGGAAATATCGGCATCCATGTAGCAACGAAACGGGCCTGCCTCATTACCATCCACGAAGCCGTTGCAGAAGTCCTGCGGCAAGAGGTAGCTCCTCGTTGTACCAATGCGCTCTATGATGGTATCAGCACTCGATTGCCAAGTTCCTTTGCCGCTCTCATAGTTGATATCTACTGCGAGCCAGCGGAGGTCGATGCCATCAATATCAATCGTGCCTGTGTCGACCACCACTATGTTGTTCAACGCATAACACGGACCCGTTTCCCCCGTGCCGGGCAGATCTATAAGCCGCCAGCTATCGCCCGGCTCCGCGTTCATGTTGTACAAGGTATCGAAGGCATTCAGCGCTGGGTCGAAAGCCATCACGAGACCATCCTGCGCATAGGCGCATTCACGGCCTAGTGATTGGGTATAATAACTATTGTCGAACAGATTTACACCCTCCTGGGTCTTGCGCAAAATATGGCACGGCTGTTCGTTGATCATGGAGTCGCCGATCTGTTCAATACGGACAAAGCCTGCCACTTGGCCCATGCCACTATACCAATAGTGCCACACCGCGTCTGGAGGGAACCACGACTGCGCTTGTACGAAAAGGGGCAAGCATAGAACGAAGGGGAGGAGCTTTCTCATTGCTTGATCCATTTGGCTGTAGTACGGTAACCTGCGCTTGAGCGAACCTCGATGGAGTAAGCGCCTGTGGGTAAATCGTCAACCTCCATGGCCAGCGCTGTTGATCGGCGTGTCAGAACTACCTTACTATTAGCGTCGCGAATTATCACTTCTTGAATAACTTGATCGGGCCATTTCAAGAGGACCTGATCTACACCCGGATTGGGCCACACCTCTAATGCGCCTTGCACTACACTGATTTCATTCACACCCACATCCGGCATGTATATCCGTGACATCAAACACTGCCTAGCGTGCAACCCGTTCGCGTCAATAAAGCCTTTGTACTCACCGAAAATGTAGCAGTCTCCATTCGATAGGCACTTAAAGCCACCAAGGCCAAAGATCGGACCACCACCTGGTGTGTAATCCTGTGGCACCAGACCACCGCCAGCCCAACAGTCCAGCAAATTGCCCAGCGTATCCGTGCAGGCGATACAACCTCGTGGCTGGCCATCCACATGCGTGAAGACCCCGCCGACAACAAAGCGACCATCATTCAAGGGTGTAAGCACATTCAATCCACTTGCCATAGCGCTAAATGGACTATTTCCCGTGCGGTAATCCACTAGGTTATTGAAGCTGTGGTCCAACGAACCATCGTGGAATACGCGCACCAGCTTGAGCGTGTCGGGTATATCGTTCATGAAGAATCGGCCACCCAGTATGAGCTTACCATCCGGTTGTTCATGGATCGCGGCCACCTCGCCTTTCCACGCAGGGAAATAGAACTCCGCATCGCGCGAACCATCCGGGTTTATGCGCACGACCGGTCCGGAGAACTCGCCTTCGTAAGTAGTAAAAGATCCGCTCAACAAGTATTGACCGTTCTCAAGTGGATGAATGCGTTCAACGTCCAAACTGGTACCCGGCCCGATCTTGCGTGCAGTGAACGTGGTGTCGAGTGCTCCCCATTCATCCACCTTGATCAAACCGTACTCGATCAACCCGTCTTCCTCCAGTTTGAACCTGCCGCCGACCAACACGGAACGATCCGGGAATACATGCCAATCTGAAAGCCCGATAAATGGGATACCTGGCTGGCCAAAAGAGAAATCTCGTTCACCAGTCGTATTCCATCGCTTATACCCATAGAAGTATTGGAGGTTGGTTAGCATGGATATTTTGCCCGATCCACCTTGGCTTTGGAAGGGCGAATCAACGAACGCTCCAGAGCCATCCACCAACAAAGTTCCACCAGCAGGGCCCCCACTTACACCGCCCGGTGGATGCAGGTGATTGCCACTGGTGATGATCTCCCCTTCGGGTCGGAGTGCGATATCCGATATGGAGAAGCGGGATTCCCATTGCTCGATCCATTCTGGGGTTATGAAGTACTCGAACGTTGGGTCTATGGTAAGCGGGGTTTGCGCCCCGCTGATGGTGGCTACCAGAACGGTAGCCGCCAACAGGGTCAAGGTGCGCATTAGCGTACAGGTTGTACGATCAACCGTTCCGTAGCGATCCTACCACCGGCATTGAGCAGTTCAATGCTGTATACACCTGCGGGCACTTCGCGCGTGTCCCAAAGGGTTTGCCCTTGCACAGCGTTCAGGGGCAGAAGCGCCACCTCCCTACCGCGCACATCCAACACACGCAGTTGGGCCTCACTGGGTTCGGCCGCGAGCGTATGGCTGAAAGTGACCCATAAGCCTGCTGGGTTAGGTGCGATGGTGAGCGCAGTGTGCGTAACGTTGGCAGTGCCCGGTTTTGTGGGATGCAGCGCTTTGTTCACACCACCACTAGTCCCGGGTCGATCGATGCAGATCTTGTACCCGAAGCAGAGCAGGTTCGTAGCCCAACCACCAGCGATATCGTTGGCCGTTTCGGCGAAGGTTTGCCACACTGGCAGCTCGGCTTCGGTCAATTGCATTTCGTTACGTCCGGCAAGCGCAAGGCTTTGCAGTTGATCGATGTACCAGATGGTACGGTCGCGTTCTGCTTCGCGGTCTTCCTTCATCGGGTAGCGTGCAGCAAGCCCCTCAAGGATCGCCTTCGCTGCGCCATACTGGCCTTTACGTATATGCACCTGCGCTTCTGCGTAACGCGCGCCATAGTTGGGCATCTGGTTCCATTGGGCCAGCATGGCATCCAGCGGGATGTTCTCTTCTTCCGCGCGGTAAGAGGCTTGGAGCATATCTGAGGCCACGGTCATAGCAGCGTGGTGTTGGCCTATCTGTGCCTCCAGTTCCATGCGGAAGGTCTTCGCTTCCCACGAACCGGCGATCAGGTCGATCATGTACGCAGGCATCGGGCTTGGTGCCTCGTATTCAGCCCATTTGGTAAAACCCTCTTTCTTGGTGGCTTCTGGGTTGGCCAAACAGATCTCCAGCACCATGGCTTGCGGCAGGATATTCTTCTGCATCATCCCAACCAGAACCGCCGTACTCAAATACGGACTTTTGCTCATCAGGTAGTTGCGCAGGTCCCACGCCTCGGCCGGCCAGCTCTCCTCTACTTCTTGCACGGCGGCGGCGGTGTTGCCACCATCGATCAAGCTGCTGAATACGTACGCAGTATTCACGTAGGCGGTCTTGGCGGTTTGAAATTCGCCTTGCGTTTGCTGCACAAGTCCGGCGGTGAGTTTTACCTCTTTGCCATTCAAGCGACTGGGGCAATTGTTCGTTCCACTCGCAAGTGTAACACCAACATAGCCCGGCGTAACAGCCATCGGCTCCGAGGCACCACCAGCATGCCAATAGTTGATCACCCACGCAGTCTCATTCCTGTAATCGCTGTCGCCCATACCTTGGTCGAAGAGGTTGCCGGCAGGCACCTCATTGCTACCCTGTTGGGTGCGTTCAGCGTGGTTCCACGTGTCGTTCAATTGGCCATCTTTTCGTACCCAGAAATTCTGTTCGTTGCTTTCGTTGGTATTGCAAATGAACTGGTGGCCAACTGCCGAGGCCTGGGCGTAGTCTATGCAATTCCCTTCTGCGATGTAGCCGTTCGTCATGCCCGCCGCACTGTTCTTGTACACTTCGGTGCTGTTGGGTCCGCTGTTCTCGATCACGATAGCGTCCAGTCCTTCCGCCTGAATGGAAGCGGCCGGGCTGAACGTATTCTCTTCAATGCGGAAGCCGAAGCTGCCTTGGGTCGATATACCTCGGTGATTGAACTCATAGAAGCTGCCGTCCACATCACCGGTCAAATCCACATGTCTATCACCCAGTACGAATGTGTTCCGGGTTGCAGTGAAGCCCGGGAGACCGGCGGCGTAAATGCTTACGATATTGTTAGCGAAGTCCAGATTGCCTGCGTTGAATCCACGCCCCGTGCCGCCATCGCGCGAATCAAGTCCATGTCCTAGGCCGGTGAACTTGCCTCGGTCCATGTTCTCGGGTGGACAGGGAGTTCCGTACGGTACAAGTACGGTACAGTTGCCACTAACCGTATAACTGGCATCAAAACTGCCTATACCTTCTCCTAAGCGTGGACTTTGTGTAACGGTGGTCTGTGTATTCTCGAAGGAACAAGCGCGGAACTGCAGTCCATCCACACCCCACAGGGTCACATGGGCCTCAAAATCATCGCCACCGCGGTAGTTATCATCTACTCGGAATTGGGCGTAGCGGAAGAAGCTCAAATTGTTGCGCAACAGGCCGGAATTGCCAGGCTGGAAATTCTGGTACTTCATGAATTCTGCGGAGCGGCGGCAGTTGATGAAGGTGGCCCCGACTTGCGTTGGCGTTCCCTGTACTTGGATCACACCGCCCATGCTGTTCCAGTCACCGGGTTTCCAAAGTCGCGATGCCTCGCGTGCATGTTCGATCACGGCCCCGTTCTTTAGAACAAGCAGCCCCTGATGCGTTGGGTGATCTGAAGGGTATTGATGCTCGTTGGAATTGCCCCAGACTTCAATACCGCCCCAGAACTGATCGCAGAGATTAGTGAATTGACCTTCGTCGATGATCAACCTGCCACCTTGCTTTACTACCACCTTGCCGCCGTGGGGTATGTGTACGCGGCACTTGACCGACAGCGTACTGCCCGGAGTGATGATGAGGTCACCCTTGAGCTTTTTACTGGACGTCCAGAGGTGGTCCCCTGTGACGGTCATCGCAGCGGTCGGGTCATATGCACAGTGATCCTTGAGGACTACCCGGTGTATAGTACCGGTGTTGCCGTCCAATCGATAGTGCATACGACCGAGTTGGCAAACAGAGAAGCCCGGATCGGGATTTCCGGAATTGTAACCACCCGGGAAATAGTCCATGTAGTTGTTGCTAGAAGCCTGTATCGGACACGGCAAACCCTCTGGGTCATTATCGTCACAGTCATCGCCCTGGTAGCCATCCGGCCCGCCGTGGAAATTGTGGATCAAACCACAAGCATGGGACATTTCGTGGTTCAAGTGACCGGGTAGTCGCCAAGTCCATGATCCGTAACCATTGTTCACCAAATGCATGTAATACCCCGCCATGTGCAGGTATCCTTGATAGCCGAACCCAGATGCGCGCCCGCCAACTGTAGTGGATGTCCCGCCCTTCAACAGCACATGTTGCCTCTCCGTCTTATCCTCTTCAGTAAGGCCATAGTTATCAAAGTCATTCGTCACATATTTAGTGAACATTGTCCCAGCGTTGGTGTAGTTCCAATCTTCCGTGTGTGGGTGGAAATAGATCCGTTCAACTACCATTCGGATCCGGCTATCCTGTACATATGCCGTTGTGCCCATGTTCAACACTCCGGTGTTTGACTGCATGTTGCTTGCCTTTCCCACCATATTGATAAGATATTGGCGATCTGCTTCGGTGTCTTGGAAATCCCTGTGCCATCGTCTTTCAGGAAAGAATGGATCGCTATCCGCAGTGTCTTGATCGGTGTATGGGCCGCCACAATGGGGGCGTAGTTGATCGATATACCACACGCTGAACCTAGTTGCTCAGGCTCTGGTGGGGCCGGTGGTTGATCGCCTGGAACTGGCAGATCCCTGAGATGCTAGGGGTGAAAAAGAGGACTCATGCAACGGTGATGGCTGCGAGGTTCCTGGAGCTGAGAAAGCCGCCGCATTGATAAGGGTTAGACGAAATACCCCCCCCCTTATGAACAATCTGTTCAAAAGAAGGACAAAGCGAAAGGAGGCATGAAGCTCCCAAGGTGGTCGATTTGTTCATGGTATTTAAGGTTTACTAGGTGACGGTCATAAAGAATCGAACTGGAAAGTGAACCAACTATGTTCAGTTCCCGAAATGCAATAGTGTGTTTAAACTATTAAACAGCTAGCTTATGCGAGAGTATAGCAACGCGAATGGGGGCGGCGCACTCACCAATAGCATGCTGGGCGTTTATGTGCAATCTTCCATCTTCAATGCGTGTTCCGGCAGCATCTCAAAGGAAAAGATCGAAGGCCAGAATTGCGTCACTTCATTGGATCGTTGGGCGATCCATCCGGTAGAGCAAAGCCTCTGCGAAGTTCATTGCCGCGCCTTCCTTCCAGGAACGAGCCCCGTTCTTTTCTAACACCCTGCGGCTGGCGGCATTGCCGTGGGCGATTGCCGATATCACAAAGGGGAGTTCATGGGTATTGAACGCAAGATCCAGCAAGGCGCCAACGGTCTCGGTGGCGTAATCCTTGCCCCAATGCGCGCGCAGTAAACGATAGCCCATCATCACAGTGCCATCATCACCCTTGCGCAACGAGCATCGGCCGATCCATGTGCCGTCGTGCAACAGGATGGACCACCGCCCGATCCCGTTCGGCAACTTCTGCGGTATCTCCGTGATCCACTGCTGAGCGGCCTCCACGTCAGCGAAGGGTGTGTCATGCACAAAGCGTAGCACTTCCGGATCGCTGTCCAGCAACTGGATGTACGCGGCATCACCTACGGTCAACTCCCGGATCACGAGCCGGTCGGTTGTCGTAAGTATGCCCATCCTGCAAAGATGCCGTACACGACCTCTTGTTCCCAAGCTGGTTCCGCCATCGGTCGGTACCCTGCTGTCGACACCTAACTTTGTGCCGCATTCGGCATTCGATCCAACCATGTCACAACCCACCTTCGCCAAGACGGCCCCTGTCTTTTTCCAGCGCCTCCGTGAGGTTACTGAGGCTTATTTCAAGGATAACAACATCAAGAAGACGGGCGATATACGTCTCTACGCCAAGACCGTGATCCTCAGTGCGGCTTTGGTGGCCCTTTATGTGTTGCTCGTGTTCTTCACACCCGCATCCGCGCTGCTTTCATTGTGTCTTTGTGCCCTGTTGGGAATAGTGGTGGCGAGCATCGGGTTCAACGTGATGCACGATGGGGCGCACGGCAGCTACAGCAGCAAGAAGTGGGTGAACGAAATGATGGGGCATTCGCTGAACCTGCTGGGTGGAAGCGTTTATCTCTGGAAGCAGAAGCACAACGAGAACCACCACACTTTCACCAACGTGGAGGGAATGGATGATGACATCGACATTAAGCCGTGGATGCGCGTACACGCCGATCAGCCTAAGCATTGGTTCCACCGGTTCCAGCACATCTATGGACTGTTGCTGTACGGGCTCACCTACTTCTTCTGGGTGTTCTATAACGATCTGCAGAAGTACTTCACCGGCAAGATCGCCGAGACCACGCGCATGCGGCCGATGAGCATGAAGGAACACATCATCTTCTGGGTCACCAAGGTGTTCTACGTGTCCGTATTCATCGTGCTACCGATGTTCTTCGCTGGTGTGGTGCCTACGTTGGTGGGCTATGGTGTCATGGTCTTCGTTACCGGCGTGTTCATCGCCGTGGTGTTCCAACTCGCACATGTTGTGGAGGACACCGACTTCGTACACCCCGAGACCGACGGCAGCCACATCGAAGCGGAATGGGCGGTACACCAAGTGGCCACCACCGTCAACTTCGCTACGCACAACAAGATGTGGAACTGGCTTTTTGGTGGCTTGAATTTCCAAGTGGAACACCACTTGTTCCCCCGCATCAGCCACGTACACTATCCCGAGTTGAACAAGCGCCTGAAGCAGGTCTGCGCAGAGTTCAACATCCAGTACCGTGAGTTCCCCTCGTTGCGCAGTGCGCTCTGGTCGCACCTGATGCACTTGCGGCAGGTGGGGATGGCCTGATCGGTCAGTGTTGTAATCGCACGACTTCCACCACTCCATTCGCATGCGCGGTATGAAGCAAGTAGCTCCCGCTGGCAAGTCCCGCCGGAAGAGCGACGCGAAGCACTGAGCCGTTCCCGGCCATCGGTCCTGCATCATGGACCACACGGCCCAAGGGGTCCATCAATTGTACAACGACTTGACCGGTGGTTGTCCACAGCATAACGTGGTCGGTGAACGGGTTCGGATATATGGGGCCCATCATTCCAGCTGATAGCCCCTCGACCCCTACTGTGCAGTTGATGTTCCCCGGCAGATTCGCGTCCATCCATTCCGATCGTGCAAGCACCCAATCCTTCAGTTCCTGCACTTCACCGGCATACGTCGTCGGCAGCGGGAAAGGATTGGGCCAAACGAATTGTCCGAGTATCGGCCATTGGATGAAGTTGTGCTGCTGCGCTTCGTTCAGCAACGTTGCAACGGAGTCACAATATGCGTTCATCGTCGGGATGGAAAGCAGGCCTGCACGCAACTCGTTCCAGCGGCAGCGCACGGCTTCGGCGTAATTCGGGTCCTCCAACAAGCGTGACCACCAGAAGGGGATCTGGTTGCCATCATCACCGCATTCATCGCCGAATTCGTACGCCCACCCGGTCACATCCGAACCCCGGCAGTAGTTCGCGTTGCCCCAAGCGATGTCGAAATCCCACACGGGTCCTGCATGCAATTTTCCGCCATTGCTGTTCTTGTCCTTGTACAGGAAGCTGCTCAAGCGATACCCGTCCACGTTGCGGCTCAGTTCGTTCAACAGGAAGAAGTCGATGAACGACGGCGCGTCAGCGAAGGCCGCGTAGCCCAGATCCGGATCCGTGAATTCATCACTTGCCAAGGCCGTCTCGAAACTGTCCACGAATGCTTGTATGTACGCTGCTTGTTCCGGCACGATTTTGCTCGGCTTGGGATATCGGAATTCCAGGAAGGTCTGCTGTTCGTTACCGTCCACTTCAGGTGCATAGGGCGATGTCCATCCATTGTCAGGACCACTATTGCGGTCCACGCTCAGGATATATCCGCCCGTTAGGTCATCGTCCGTGATCTCAAAAGGTTCCAGCTTCGCGATGTCCAAACGACCACCGCCGCGTTTGATCTTTTCCATCAGCACATAGACGCCTTGGTACTCCTCGTTGATCACCACCTCCACATGCCGGTGATGCGCTGCGTAGTGGCCCATGTTCTGCGCCAAATGGAACGTGAGCGCGTTGTTCATCAGCGATTTGTCGAAGTAGTTCGCTGAAAGTACCCAATCACTCTCTTCGGGCATCCCCAGGATCGAAGCCGTGATGTCAGCGCCATCGATATCCCACAGTTCCACCGCGTAGGATTTTTTAGGTGACAGGTTCTGGGAACTGATGCCACGGAGTTCGATGCCGATCCGTCCATCGTAACCGTTCCAAGGATCGCTCAAGTGGTTCACGTTACCAAGGCCATTGTCCACGATGCCCATCGTAGCCATGGTCTTCTCCGCATCCACGATGGTCGCACCGCTGGTGTTGATCACCACCAACGGGATGTTCGATGCTTGGAAGTTGTAATAGTGCGCAGGTGTGTTGCCGAACGTGATGCTCCAACCGATCACCGACCCTTCGTCGACGAACGCATACGTGTCCAACACGCGAAGGATCCAGGTGCCGTTGCCGTCCTGACCATTGTTCACGCTGCCCATTTGTCCTTGCGGACGGAACGACCCTTCGTAAGGCGGTGTTCCGTTACCGATCGGTTCTGCAGCATACGTGTTGAAGCAGGTGTTGGTATAATTGTCCGAGTCATCGCCTGCTCCGGCAACCAGTAGGCGGATGGTGCCATCCGGTGCCACAATGCGGATGTCAAGGTCGGACAACCACGTGTGCTCGATCGTGAGGCAGATCTGTTCAAGGCCGAAATTGGATGTATCCAGTAGGGCCTCTAGGCCGTTCACGATGAGCGGGATCTCCAACGTGGTGCCATCATCGGGGATCGTGGCTCCCATGCCGGTGAAGGTCTGAGCGAACAACGGTCCAGGACTCGCGATCGTAAAGGCCAAGATGTATCGACCAAAGGAAGAATGCATTCAAGGGCGGTTGGGGCGCGAAGTTAGGCCCGTGTTAAGCCAGTGTAAAGGAGGGTCGCCGATCGAATGATGGTATGAAGGAAGTCGGTCGACCAGCCGAGCTTCATCGGCTTCCTTGCTTTGGAGATCCAAACGCGTGAACGATCGGCCCACAATGTCGAAAGGGTGAAAGCGTACCATCGCACCCTCTCACCCTTTTACTCCACTTCCACTGCTCACGGACTGCCGCTCATTCCAGCATCACCGGAAGGTCTTTCGGGTGTTTGACCGTGTATGTGAAACCGAGCTTCTTCGTGGCCTTCGGTTCCAAGGAAATGCTCCACGTGAGCATCCCGTTGTTCTCGTTGGCATTGGCACCGCCCTTGTCCGTGAGTTTCACTTCGATCTCGCTTTGTGGGCTCAGTGGATATTGATCGCGCACTTCGAGGTCCACGCTGGTTCCTTTGCTGTTGCGCACGGTGAGGTCCCAACCGATGCTGACCGTGCGTGTGCCGCCGATCACGGCCTTCTCATTCGATGTCTTGCGGCGTACACGCTCCACCACCACACCTTTGTCGCGGCCCAGCGAGATGTCCAGCGTGTCCTTCGGGACATCCAGCTGTAGGATGCTCTGTCCAACGAATGTCCCTTCGAAGAAGACGTTCGCTTCGCCCGAGAGAAGGTCCAGATCTTCCCAACCCGTGGTGCGGGCGTAGAGGAAGGCGTCCTTGTCCAACTTCGGTGTCGCATAGTGTTTGTAGGTGGCGGCGATAATGTGGTTCTTCACACCAACGGTATGCGACACGCCATCGCTCGGTACGCTGAAGGGTACCTCGATCGCGAATTCCTTGGTGGTGGTCCGGTAGTTCACGGTGTTGGCAACTGTCGTGTAAACATCCTTGTCCTCATACTTAGCATCATCCCGGTAGGGGCTCTCGGCCATGCTGGGAGCTGGGGCCATAGGCTTGTTCCTTTCCCGGCCCGCGGATTGGATCTCGTATACCTGTGGGCGATACAAGGTCCAAGGGCTCAGTGTCGGCATCACGCCTCCCAGTGTTGGGTTACCGCTGCTCAAGCTCAGGTCCACCTTGCTCCAATCTTCGCCGGTGTTGTTGCTCACCAGTGCCTTCATCAGTAGATCGATAGGTTGGCCTACGCCTTTCGCGCGCACATCGTATGCCGGGGTCCATCCGGCATTGCCCACGAAGTAGGTGATCACGAATGTGGCCGAAACGTCGGCCGGAGAGGTGATCTCCACAACGATCTCGCTCGTTGGGCGCGGTGCTTGGCTTTGGAGCGTGGCGAGCTGCTGGCGCAATTTCTCGGCTTCCGCGCCGATCGAAGTGAGCTTCTCCTGCTGGGCTAGCCAGTTCGTCTTGGTCACCTTCAGCCGTTCGCGTGTGTAATCGTTCACAGCGGTAAGTTGTGCGGCGGTAATGCCGTTCTGCTGCCCACCGATCGCGCTGTTCTTGCTCAGCAATTGTTCTTCGTTCACCCAGATGTCCTGCATCGCTTTCTCATAGGCCCATTCCTTCTCCAGCTTCTTGATCTGTAGTTGCAGGTCTTCCACCTCTTTCTTCTTCGGGCTTTCCGTGAGGTAGTTGATCCGGTGGTTAACGCTCAGGATGCTGTAACCGCCTTTGCCCGTTACCTGAATGCTTTGCGGATCCACGCCCTCCGCCAGCCCGGTGAACACCAACGTGCTGCTGCCCGGCGCGATGCTGGAACTGGCCGAACGTACGACCTGCGCGCCGCTGAGGAAGACCTTGGCTTCGGTGATCTTGCTGGTGATGGGCTTTTCGCCTTCGGCGAGGGGTATAGCAAGGACGGATGTCGCAAGCAAGAGGAGTGCAACGGACATCAATAGGGAAGTGGTACGCATGGATCGTGGTGCTTGAGTGGTGTATGAACGGCCAAAAGGCAATTCCCACACCCGTACACCGTGGTGCGAAGTTGGTTCAAAGAGGCGGTATCCATCTATTGGCGTTCACACGGTGGGGAAGCGAGGCCAACATCCCATCCTCGTCCGTAGCCCCCTTTCCCCGGCACCATCCCATCAACGCGGGGTGTCATCGAATGGCACGAAGTGCTCTTTACTGGTCCCGTTCGCGATCGTCAGGGCCAATGCCAACATCCACGTTCCGGTGATCAAGTATCCGGGTCCGCAGTGCTTTGGCAACCGCCTCCGTGCAATTGTGGACCTGCAGTTTGGTGTAGATGCGCTTGATGTGCGTCCGCACGGTTTCAAAACTGATGTTCAGGTCGCAGGCGATCATCTTGTAACTTGATCCTTCGACAAGTTCCGCTAGCACGTCCATTTCGCGCTTGCTCAAGCCGTGATCGATGGAGACGCTTCCTGGGTTGGGTCGCATACGATCCATCATCGCGCGTAATTGTTCCCGTTCGGGGGTGATCTTGGTGCCCAGATCGGATAGGAATTCGTTCAGCCGCAGGGCGTCCCCTGCATTTAGGAGATAACTTATCACGTGCGGTGACCCAATGCGCAATGATCTTCTGCTGATGGGCCGCTTCAACGAAAGTGTTGGAACAAGCGTGATGAAAACGGCGTGGCCGTTATTCATGGTGATCGTAGGGCCGATCGGGTAGTGGACAGATGCTTGGGCCATGTGGGGGCTGTTGTTTTAATGCTTCTCGAAGAGGTTCCGGGTGTCGGCGATGGTACCGAACGATCGTGCCCGACGACAGCCTGGCATTTGGTCCAGGCTCAGCAGAAGGGTCAGGCTTGTTCGGGACGTTCGTATCCGCATATCTGAGTTGGGGGAGAATGCACGATCCTTCCGTACATCGGCATGGGCCCTTGAATGTGAACGATCACGTCCCGATGCACGCGGCGATCATGGTCGTCGTTCACATTTGGACAGTGTCGTCGATATAGCAGCGCAAGGCCGTTCATTGTTGCGCGGCCAATGAACCTGATGGACGAGATCCTGCTTTCGCCGTATTATAGTGCCGTACAACACTGCGGAGCGCTGAAAAGCGCCTCCAGCAACGCTCTTGGTGGAAGCCCCGGATACGGATATCGCCTCACCGCCTGCTTGGCTGGCCGGTCTTCGCAAGAACGACCCTGGAACGATCCGTGCCCTCTACACCGCGCATTTTCAGGCTGTGCGGCATTATGTAGTGCAGAACAGTGGAACAACCAGCGACGCACAGGATGTGTTCCAAGAAGCCATAACCGTGCTTTGGATGAATGTGAGGGTGGGGGGCTTGGACAACGTTGCTGGCAAGGACCCTGGGGGTTTCCTGTTCCGCGTAGCACAGAACAAGTGGTTGGATCATATCCGGTCCGCAGCACACAGGCACATGAAGGTGGTGCATGACGACCGGATCAGGGAAGTGCGCGCGGACGTGCCCGATGACATCGAGGAGCGCATCGTTCGCTTACGCGGCGTGTACGACACCCTCGACGACAAGTGCCGCGCGGTGTTGGATCAATTCTACTTCGAGCGCAAGGATCTCGCGACCATCGCGATAGAAATGGGTGTGGAAGAGGAGAGCATCCGCACCATCAAATACCGCTGCATGATGAAGCTGCGCGCCTTCCGCCGATCGATCGCAGGGGAGGACAACACAGGAGAAGTATGAACCAGAAACCACTGGATAGGATCCGGTTCGAGGCGATCGAAGCCTACGTTCTGGGCAGCATATCGGCTGCGGAACGTGAGGCCTTTGAACAGGAGATGGCGAGGGATGCTGCGCTGCGTGCAGAAATGGAACTGCAACGTGAGAACACGCTAGCGGTGGAGTTGGGCGGCATGGAGCGCATGCTGAGGTCCGTGGGTGCCGCGCATGCAGGGGATGCAACGAAATGGGATAGCGGTTGGTCGCAATACCTCAAGTATGCTGCGGTCGTCTCCATCGTGTTGTCCGGTGCATTCTGGATGCTGACGCGACCTTCTGCGAACGAACGCCTCTTCGCTGAACACTATGAAGCTGACATTGGCCTGCCCGTCGCTATGGGCGCCACAGATGATCCGGCCTTTGCCGATGCGATGGTGGCCTACAAGCTCGGCGACTACGCCGAGGCACGTGGCAAATGGTCATTGTTGCTTCAAGCGGAACCTACGAACGACACACTACGCTACTACATCGCCAGCGCTGCTTTGGCCATGGATGATGTTGCGGCCGCGATCCCGCTATTCGAAGAAGTTGCTGCTGATCCTGCATCCGCCTTCCGTAGCAAGTCGAAGTGGTATCTCTTCCTTGCGTACATGAAGACCGGTGATATCACGAAGGCGGAGGCCTTGCCGATCGATGATGACCCGACCTACGGCGAGCGTGCCCATGCTATCAAGGCAGAACTGAAGTAGGGATGCGGTTCGTCGCGCTGCTTCCGATCCTGTTGCTCTTCGGAGCGCATGCAGGTGCGCAAACCGATCCGCTTGCCGCACGGCAGGCGCGTATCAACAAGCTCTACGAAGCAGAGAAGTACGCGGAGACCATCAGCGAGATCGACCTGCAAGTGAAGGCAGCTGCCGGCACCACGTGGCAGGATTCACTACAGCATTACCTGTACAAGTACGGTCGTGCCACCCGCAAGGTGAGCGATGCCGCCGCCGGTATCTCTGCTGCCGAACGCATCTATGCCTTGGTGAAGCAGCGCGGCAATGCGATCCACGAGATCGAAGCGCTTTTCGATCTGAGTTGGACCTACTACGATGTGGGTGAGATGAAGCAGTGCGCGCGTGTGGACTCCACGGCAGTCACCGTTGCCGATCGAGATCCCAAGGTTCCCCTTTCCCAACGCGGCCGTGCACGCCAATACCTCGCCTTCGATTACAGCGTGATCGGTGATCATCGCAACTCGGCGAAGTACGCGCTGGAAGCCATCGCCCAATACCAGAAAGCCGATTCCATTCCCCCTGCGCAATGGGCCGAGTCCTACACCGCGGCGGGAGTGGCCAATTGGCACATGGGGCGGATCCGCGAAGCGGAAGGATATTATCTGAAAGCGCTGGAGATCCTCGGAGATGGACCGGAGGAAGCGATCCTGGTCCGCAAGGTGAGCACCAACGGAAATCTGGGCGTGCTCTGGCAGAATGCGGGTGACTTCACGCGCGCGAAGACCTATTACCACGAGAGCCTTCGTAACAGCGACCATGTGATCGCCGCTACGACGGACCCCTTTACACGCGACGAGGCCATCGTGAACCGGTCACGCACCTACCTGAACGTGGCCACGGTGTACTTCCAATTGGGCGATGACGGTCGTGCCCGCGAGCTGATGGAGATCGCTTGGAAGGACCGTAGCAGCGTGTTGGAGCCCGATGATCCGCAGCTGCTGGTGGTACGCGACCGCATAGCCGATCTGGAGATCGCGCAAGGTTCACTGTACAAAGCCGAGCAGCTGGTCACCGCTTATGTGGCGGCTTGCAAGAAGAAATTCGGCACGCGCAGCGAAGAATACATTCGGGCCTGCTCCAAGCTGGGCGACATCGCGCTGCGCAAAGGCGATACTGCAAAGGCGGATTCGCTGTTCCGTGTGAGCATGGAGGCGGGCAAGCTGAACGCCGATGAGAAGACCGATGCTGTGCGGGTACTGACCCTCCAAGGTCGAGCGCGCATGCGTGTGGATGCGGGCCGCGCCCCTGAGGCTATCGCCGATCTGCAACAGGCACGTGGGATCCTGATGAACATTTACGGCTCCGCACATTTTAAAGTGGCCCATTGCGATGTACTGCTGGCGGAAGCGGCCTATGCCGGAGGTGATATGACCGCTTCGGTCAACTTCAGCAACACCGCTTTGCGTTCGATGCAGGATCGTGTCCGCGCGCTGAAGGCGAGCAAGGTGCCTCGAGCCTTTCCTGATCCACACCTCCTGCCCGACGCGATCTACTGGAACGTATTGGCGAAGCGCATCCTCAGTAGCAACACGAATGAGCATTGGAGTGCGGACGTGGATCTGGCCATTGCAGCGCTCGCCCGCAACAAGGCCGCCATCGAGGACGAACCTTCCAAGCTCCTGCTCATCGGTTCGCAGAAGCGGCTCTTCGATCTGGCTATGGCACTGGCCTATGATGCCTATGCGAGCAGCGGGGCCGAAGACGATATCGAGCGTTTCCTCCAGCTTTCCGAAGCCGACCGCTCCATCCTGCTGAAGAGCCACTTGAATGCCTTCGCCGGGATCCGCTTCGCTGGTATGCCCGATTCCATTACTTCCAAAGAGCAGGAGCTGATCACCGCCCTGGACATCGACGCTAATGATCGCGCCGCCGCCACCGATATGGACCGACGCGAGAAGGCCTATGCGGATTTCCTCGGACGCTTGGAGCGGGAATACCCGCAGTACTTCCAATTGCGCTATGGTGAGTCCGCGATCACGTTGGCCACTATCCGCAAGCTACTGCTCACCGGTGATCGCGACCTGCTCGTGTATGCGATGACCAAAGAGCACCTCTACATGCTGGTGCTCGGAGCGAAACATGCCAAGTTGTTGCGCACGGACGCGACGGGGATCGCTGGACAAGTGCGTGCCTTGAACACATCGATCACTGCCCGGAACACGAATCATTACGTCAGCGAAGCCCATCGGCTCTATACCAGTGTTTTTGCGCCGGTCGCGGATCTGCTCACGCGTAAGGAGCTGCTTATCATTCCGGATGGTGATCTGCACACCGTGAACTTCGAAACGCTGCTTTCAAAGCCGGATGCGAAAGACTTTCGCAAGAACCTGCTGATCCAACGCTACGCGATCGCCGACCTCCTCAGTGCCACCACGGCCATGCAGTTCGCCGACATGGCGCGCGAGCGTTCCAAAGGTGTGCTCGCCATCGCACCGGGCTTCTCCGACGAACTGAAGCAGGACTATCTCGCCCATGTGCCCGACAGCAGTATGGTTGATCGGAGCTTTCTGAGCTATGTGCGCCAACCCTTCGCAGTGATTACCGCACAAGGCCTGGGAACCAGTTTGCAAGCGAAGGTGATGGTGGGCGGCGACGCGAGTGAGCAGGGTTTCCGCGCGGCGGCCAACAAGTACGGCATCCTGCACTTGGGCACGCATGCCGAAACGAACGCCACTTCTCCCATGTACTCGCGCTTGGTATTGAGCAAGGACGGACAAGGCGTGGACCCCGATGCCGACGGTTATCTGCATGCCTACGAGATCTACGAGCTTGACCTGCGCGCGCAACTCGCAGTGCTCACCGCTTGTGAGACCGGTACCGGGAGGAACGACGATGGCGAAGGTGTGCGTTCACTGGGCTACGGTTTCGCGTATGCGGGTTGCCCCAGTCTTGTGATGTCCTTATGGAGCATCGATGAGAAAGTGAGCTCGGAGATCATTGCGCGTTTCTACGAATACCTTGCCGACGGCATGCCCAAGCACATCGCCTTGCAACAAGCCAAGTTGGATCACATCAACAACGCTCCGGATGAGCTGGCATTGCCGTACTACTGGGCGGGGATGGTGCTGGTGGGAGATGTTGAGCCAGTAGAGGTGGGCTCAAGCTTGTGGCGCTATGCACCTTGGGTGCTTGCCTCGTTACTGATCGTGGTCGTTATCCTCTGGTCGCTGCGCCGTCGATCCGCTCGGAGCTGACCGGAAAGGGCATGTACAACATTGCATCCACCCCTTGACCGTACATAGCATGATCATTCGAAATGCCCTGCACCACGACATTCACGAATTGGTCACGTTATGCATCGAGCATGCAGCCTACGAACGTTCCGAGTTCGATCCCGCTGGAAAGGAGGAAGCCTTGCACCGCATGCTCTTCGCCCCGGATGCACGCCTGCACTGCCTAGTCGTGGAAGAGGACGACGGGTTGAGCGGCTATGCCACCTTCTCCGTGGAATGCTCCACCTGGGATGCCGACTACTTGCCTGTTCCTTCGACCACAAGCACGCAGCAAGGGCATTGGGAGGTTGTTGATGAAGAGCATTGCGGAACGCGCGATCCAAGAAGGCGCCAAACGCATGCAATGGCAAACGCCATCCTTCAACGTGGATGCTGTGCGTTTCTACGAGCGACTGGGTCCGGTAAAGAAGGAGAAGTTCCGGCTGTTCTTGGATGAAGCGGGGACGCGCGCATTGGCCGGTCGCAAATGAACGAACCCCGACGGTGGCCGGGGTTCGCAGAATAGGAGAGATGTGAACTATGCCTCCGCCAACGCCTCATCGTATTTCACACCGATGCGCAATTCGTTGCGCAGCACTAGGCGACCGTTCACCGGACGCAGGAAGTACAACGAATCCACTTCGCTCACCGGTTCAGGTGCAGCGGTGATCGCCATGAAGCCAAGATCGCGTGCCATGCTCAGAACGGCTTTGCGGTTCACGGCATCGAGGGAGTGCACCTCGTCCAGGAAGAACGGAACACGGGAGAGCGGTGTATGCTTCTTCGGATCTTCCTTCAGCATACTGCGCAACACGAGGAGGTTGAACAGCACCTTGATGGTGATCGCGGTACCGTGGCTTTCCACCTGTAGGTTGTCGTAGCTGTGTGTACGGCCACCACGCGTGCTCACATTGAAGCGTAAGGTGAACAGGTCGCCGTAGCTCAATGTGATGCGCTCGCTCAACTTGTTGCGGAAGCTCTGGTACGCCGCATCCAACTTGCCGCTGCTGTCGAAGAGGCCCGTGTGATCGGTCTCAGCCAGCTCCTTCAGTGCCGAGACCAGGTCGTTCTGGTCCATCACCTCCATGCGCAGGCTCTCCAAGTTGGAAACGCTGACGTTGCCGAAACGACGGTTGAGCTTTTCTGCGGCGCTCTTGATATCACTGAGGCCGTTGAGCACGTTGGCGAAGTTGGCGCGCAACTGGTGCAGGTATGTATCCCAATCCTTGCGCAGCGCCTCCTCGAACGTCGGTAACCCGTCGATCTGTTCGCGCATCAAGCGGATTGTCTCCCCCTCCGTGCTGCCGATGATGTCGCTCTTCAACACCGTCTCGATCTTGGACCGCAACTGGTCCATCTCGCGGCTCATGACACTGTATTCCAGTGTGAGCTTGGTGTAGAGCGCAATGGCATCCTCTGGATCGTTCGGTACGGCCATCGGGTCCTTGCCTTTTGCTTCGGGATCCGGTGGCGGAGCACACTGTTCCATCAGGCGCAGCAAGCGGTTGAAGCGATCATCCTCCTTGTTCAAGGCGGTGCGTTGCTCGAACAGTTTCACGGAAAGTTCGTCCAGCTTATCGCGCACCTCCTTGCGTTGCTTCTCGGCCTCGCCCTTGTCCTTGGATACTTCGGCGAGACGTTTCTGCAGACGAGGCTCTTCGATCTTGTCCACCTGGAAGCGATCCCACCGATTAAGCGTTTCGATGTGCTTGTCGCATTCGGCCTGCACACGCGCGCGCTCCTTGGCCAGTTGCTCGCGGTTCTCGATCGCCTCCATCAACTGCTGCAGGCGCTGGTGCTCGGCCTTGAGGTCGGTCAGCGATTTCTTCAGCGCTTTCACATCAACGAGCTCCTTCCACGCGTTGCTGTTGTCCGGTAACGGCAGGCTCATCAACGCATCGCTGTAGCGATCATCGGTGATATTCTCCGCCAGGCTCTTCAGCAAGGTGTCGATCTGCTTGCGCTTCTTCAACTCCACACCGCTCTTTTCAACAGGGAGCTTGAGGATATCGATGTTGAACAGCTTCGAGAGGCCGCGCACCTGGTCGTCCTCCAACGTTTCGCGCAGTTCGGTGATCAACGCTTTGTCGAAGTTGGCGATGGCCTTTTCGGTGTTCGCCACGCGACCGGTCACTTCCGCATGGCTCCGTGCTGTGCGTTGGCGATCCGCTTCTTGTGCATTGCCCAGTTGGCGATCCAGTACGCTCAGCCGCTCCTTGGCATTGCTGAGTGCCTCGCGTTCCAGGTTCTCCACGAATTCTTCCAGGCCTTTGCCCAGATCGGCCATACGCGCCAAGTCACCATCCACACGGCCTTTGAAGCCCGCGAGTTCCGCGATCTTCTCGTCCACGTCCTTCAGTATCTCGGCGGTGCTCACCTTCTCTTTTTCCAGCGCATCCTGCTTGGCCACGATGGCTTCCTTCACGTGCTTATTGTGATCATGGGCCTTGCGGCGCTTTTCCATCAGGTCGCCATACACCAAAGCCAGCCGCGCCTCCAGCGTCATGCGGCCATCGCTCATGTCGATGTACTTCTCCAATCGCTCACGCTCGCTCTTCAACGTGTTCAACTTCACACGACGATCACGGATGCGCTCGAATTCCTCCGTCATCAAACGGTTCGCTTCCAACGCAGGACGGTTCGGCGGGATGCCGGCCAGCATCAGCAGGCTGCGTTTCATCTCGTGCTGATCGATGGAACGCAAACTCAGCAGGTTCTTCAATACCTCCTTGAAGTGCGCGTACCGATCGGCCTCTACCAGATGGACGATCCCAAGACCATTGCTTTCGCCCTTCGTAGCAACAAGGATCGCGTCGCGGTGTCCTTGTGCTTCTTTCAACTCGCGGTAGTTGCGCAGGGCGAGTTTCGCCAACACGGTCTTCGGGTCGGCCACGTGATCGTCCACCGTGAGGTAGTCGGTTACATCGTAGTGTCCATCGTAGGTGAAGCGCACGGGGTCGCCTCCATTGGTCTTGCTCTGTCCCCGCCAGCCCAGCACGTATGCTCCCTTCGGTCCCAGGCACTCGAACAGCAGGTAACTGTAATGGTCGGGGAAGTAGTATGTCTTGGTGGCCTCCTGATCGTGGTCGCCGAACACCATTTGGCTCCGGTTGTCCAGATACAGGAACTGCAGGGTGTTGATCAGCGTGGTCTTACCCGCGTTGTTCGGTCCTACCAGTTGGATGGAAGTGCTCAGTTCCACCTCGGCGTAGTCGTAGCTGCCGGAGCGGATGGCGATGAGTTTCGTTGGTCCTAGTTGCATGGTTTTTCAGTTAACCGGGTTGATGCTGTGGCAACGCACACTGAGGTGATCTCAATAGTGGCCAAGCGACGTTCAGCACTTCCTCGGTCGTATTCGTCTAAGCTTTCGTTCTGCTCTGCGTTTTCTGCGTCCTACGCGTCACTGCGTTGAACGGACTAGTTCATCTCCGGATCGATCTCCTTCTCCTCGTTGCTCAATACGCTGCGCGTCTCTTGATCGGCGGCCATACTGATCTCTTGGCACTTATCGAAAACGCGGTGGAAAGGGCGCAGGAAACGGAACGTGTCATCCGGGAAATACTCCACCCAGCCATAGCGCACCATACTCTTCACGAGCTTGCGCAACGAGGCTTCATCTTCAATTTCAACAGCGCGTAAATGCGACTTGTAGCGATCGCTCTTCAAGTGCGGCAATCCGGCAACGCTGAACCGTTCGGTGAGCAAATACTCCTCGACCGGTTTCCCCTCGTTGGAGGTGGATTCGATGAGTACGAAGCTGAAGACGGCAACGGCAGAAAGCGCTGTCGATGCCGGTGTGCTTTCCGCTGCTTCCGTATGCAGGTAGAAGAAGTCGCGCGGGTGCCGCACCAGGTGCATGCCGAGCGGCTCGAAGTACTCCTTGTACGCGTCGTAGTTCTCGGCCAACGTGGCATGCAGGCCCCCTTGCTCGTGCGTGATGTACGCGCCGGAACGGAGCTTATCGAAGACCTCTTTGAGTTGGGGCAGGTTGTTCATGCTTTCGTGATCGCAATTGTGTTGGCTTCCAACACGCCATCGCGCGTGCGGTATTGCTTCTGTTTACCGCTCTTGAACTCCACGTCCATCGTGGGGTCGAAGAGCAAACGGCTCAAGGCCAGCAGGGCATCGGAGGTGCTCTTCTCCGGGTAGTTGGAGGTGAGCCAATTGGTAAGGTCCTTCACCGGCAGGTCTTCGCGCAAGCTGTCGCTGAGACCGTTCAGCCAGAGCAAACGCACGTAGTCCGGTGGCGTGTCGCCGGTCTCCGTCATCGAGAGGATCGGCGGTGCTACAGGTGGATGTGAGATCACGGCTTGCAGCGTGCGGTCCAACACGGCATCGGTCGGTGGGCATTCGATGCTGGCGCGATCGGCCTGCACCACGTAGTTCGTCACCCAATCCTCCAACTTCATCTGGCGTAAGCGGCCCAAGGCCAGTGTGGCGCCATGGGCGATGGCGCTGGAACGGCGCAACACATCATAGAGCGGTTGCAATTCCTTGCGGCTCTCGTTCAGCGTATGGATAGCTCTGCGTCGCAACACACGGATCTGCCGCTCGTTGCGCTCGATCATCCCCATCTCCACGTACACGCCTTGTTCGCGAGCGGCGCGCAGGGCGATATCCGTCTCGTCCAACGTGCCCACGAGCAGTCCATCCACGCGGATGATCTCGACCAGCGGATGCACGTATTGGTCCATCAGGCTCACGATGCGGAGGTATCGCTCGCGAACGCTTACGCTGGTACGATCGGCCTTGTAGCGCGCCACTTCCGACAATACCGCGCGGTGCGTCGCATCCAGATCGTCCTGCATGCGGCGCAGCGTATGGTCCACCTCGTTGGCTGCCATGGCCACGCTTAAAGCATCGCCTGCCTCCACGCCGATGACCAATCGCTTGCGTGCACTTTCCAATGCCGCGATATAACCCTGGATGATCTCCGGCGAGGTGGGCAAGGCATCGTTGTACAGGAAGTTGATCAGTTGCAGCAAGGGCTGCGACATCACGTAGTGCGAGCTGCCTTCTTCCAGCGGCACGATCACCTGTAACTCGGTGAGGCGCTGCCACGTGGTCTCCGGCTGCTCCTGCACCGCATCGCTGAACGTGCGTATGAGCTGGCGCACCTGCGCTTCGCTCACATCGCCGGGTTTAACCGCGATGGCATGCAACAACGGCACGTGCGTCGCGCAGAAGTCGAAAAAGCGTTTCGGGGTGAGTTGCATAGGCTTCTGGCACCCACCTCACGGTATGGCAAAGCCATGGCCGGTCGTGGGATGCGACCGTGAAAGTAGCCGGGGTGCTGCGGAAGAACAGCGGTGATTTATCGACAGGTGTTAGTAACCTCCACAACGCATGGCGGATCGGCCGGTGGACCACCCACTCGCCCCCTCATGTGCTTCGTTGCTTTCTGAACGGTTTCCCGCTGTCCTTCAAGGGGAGACAAGGATGCGTCGATCCGCCTGTGGCCGTTCTGCGTGACCGTGAAGGAGGTGCAGGCCATCACATCCAACAGGGTTCCACAGAAGAGGTAGACAAGCAGCAAGAGGATGCGCATGGAAAGGCAATGCCTACCGGATGTATTGGTAACGATCCAATGCGTTAGGAAGCGTTCCAGCAAGGTGGTGGTGATGAACAGGATCAGTGCTCCGACGCCGATCTAATACCATGGTGCAGTTGTCCAACTTGCCGCCGGGGTAGTGAACGAGCGCCAGATGTGCAGCACCTGTTCCCTATTCAATACCAGGATGCACACCGTAAGGACTTGGTACAAGATCGCAGCGCGTAAGGCGCCTGCGAGCACTCCGAACACGATGTCCTGTGCGATCACGTTCACCAGGACCGTGGTTACGACCAAGCAACCGAGCAACGCTGTCCGTCGGAAGAGCAAGAGGGTGGCACCGAGCATTTCCACGAGCCCGAAGAACTTGGCATAGCCCGGCGAGTAGCCAAAGACCGCCCACATCAACTGCTGTCCGTCGAGGCTGTTCACAGGCGTGTCAATATCCGCAGCGGGCGTGAACTGTACTGTTTTCGCGATGCCGTAAACGAAGAGCGCGAAGGCCACATGCCAGCGCAGCGCGAGTTCAAGGACGGTGAGGAAGGATCTACGGATGTTGGTACTTCTCATGGCGATGGACCAATGTAGGTGGCTTCAATGCCGTATGAGTGAATGGGCCTTCCGGAATTGGACGAGCGGTGTGTCGGCTACACTCTCGGCCGCGCTTGAACAGCACACCGGTCGATCTTAGCTGTGCCATGAGCAACAAGAAGATGCGCACCAAGGCCGACGAACTGCTGGGCTTTGGGATGACCAAACAACAGGTGTACGATGTCCTGCTGTTTGAATTTTTTGATGCCAAGCCGAAGAAGGTCGTAGAGTTGCTCCGGTAACGCCTAGCCCTCTGGGCCAAGGAGCGCTACCGCGAAATGCACCTGGTATTACTCGGACTCATCCCCATATCGGCCCTGCTACGCATGTTGCCTGCGGTCAGCAGGATACCATTCGTTGGGATATGCCAACGGCCTACCTCAGCCTGGTACCAATAGCAACACTGCTACTGGGCTATAGCCTCTTCGTTTGGCAAGGGCAGGTGTTCGAGTGGGTGGGTTGGGGGAATGTGGTGGGTGCTTCTGGCCTGCAAAGCGAACTTCGGGAGGTTGGCATGCAGGAGGCGGATCTCGGGGCACTGGTGATCAAGTTGTTCTCCATCGCCATGGGTGCGTTATCGCTTTATCTGGCGCGCAAGGTCTTCGCGAAACCAGAGGAGCTGAAGGATCCGCTGGGGCAGGCACCACCGCGTTATCTGTTCCCGAAATAGGGGATGCGTTGATGGGGAGCGCTTCCATATTGATCCCATGCGGGTCTATTGAGCATTCCCTTTCCTGGATCGGATGGTAGGTGATCGGCGACGCTGAGCAGACGCCTTTGCACACACCGTACGCTCAAAACGCCACCTCCAGCATTTCACCCTGCCTGTGCAAGATCGTGATCTTCGGGTTCTCGGTGGTCACCTTTTGGTTCGGGTAGAGGTGGTAGACAGCGATGCGCTCCGCGTCCAGTGTGATGTTCTTCTCCTGCGCATCGCGCACGATCCAGGCAGGTACGAACGCGAGGTCCATGGTCTTCACCTGTCCGATCGTTTCCGCACCTTCGGTATCACCGCTCAGGTAGATACGCTTGCCGTGCCAGGTGATGAGGTACGAATAGTGATGGCGCGCAAAACGATGCTTCGTTCGAAAGGTCTCCACGGTGAACTGTGCCGCGCTGTACGCCGGTGCAGTGAGGTCCGCGCGGCGCTTCTTCTTCACCTTCCAAGGCCCGTAGACGGTGCCTGAAAGCTTCTTCACCAACTTCTTGCTGTAGTGGTCGGGATGTCGATGCGTGAAAATGTGCGTGGCCTTGGCTTTGACGCTATCGATCTCGGAGGTCGGATACTCCATATAGCCGAACGCCCCGGACCTGTAGGGGAAGTCCACATAGACATCCAGCTCGCCGTCGCTCATGTACAGCCCGCAATTGCCGATGAAGAGCACGGTGATGGCGTTGGTTTGGGCGGCGAGGACGCTGATCAACAGGAAGAGCGCGGTGGCCAGCGGAATGCGGAGGTGCGGATAGGTCATGCGAAAAGTTCCCTTAGGGCTGATGGGCACGTGCAGCGTCGGGAGCAACGCGAAGTCCGATCCGGGTGGCGCCGAACGTACGGAAGGTTGGGCGAACTGCTGATCGAAGGCGCAGAGAAGGATGGATAAATTAGTCTTCGGGTGGCGCTGATGCGATCTGCGCGAGCAGCCGATCATTCCTTCACCCAGGAAGTGCTCATCGATCCACCTTGTTCAGACTGCATGGTGATCCGGTAAAGCCCGGCTGGTAACTTTTCCGTTCCGATCACCGGTCTTTCCTCCGTTGTGCGCTGCGTAAATACCATGCGTCCTGTGGCATCGAAGAGGGTGATGGTGTGCGGGCCGGGGGGGAGCGAAAGGGTGAAGTAGGTGGTGCCGGGGTTGGGGAAAACTGTTGCTGAAGCACGCATTGCTGCCCCATCCACGCTGAGTGTGAAGCCGCAATCAGGAACACCCGGTGCGCTGTAGCCGATCTGCGCATCTTGGTAACACCTTAGCCCGGTCCATGGTTGATCCGTCAGGAACCACGACCATCCATTGAGGTAGCTGAATGAGAACCCGATGCGTTCGCGCAGGGTGTCGGGAGGCATCCAGTCCCAATTACCACGCTGGATGAGGAGTTGCCTGAGCGGCGTGCCATCGATCACCACGGTGGATGTATCGAGCACAGTGAGCCGACCATCCAGTTCATAGTCCATGCCCGGTCCTGACCAGAACTGCCCGGGTGATGCGCTGAACCACATCAAGGTATCGAAGGCGTTGGTCCAGTCCCATACGAACACTACGCCATCAGCATAGCGTGTGATCATGGGGGTTGTATAAGTGAAGGACGAATAGTTGCTTGAGCCCCAAGGCGCGGTCACATTCGTCTCGCGGAGTTTCTGTGCGGTGAAGCCACCGACTGCGGTGTCGCCTTCGTACACCACACGGGTCAAGCCCTGCCAGCCGCCGAAGGCTTGATCGTTGTAGTTATGGATCCAAGTGGCTCCCGGTGGGCACCAGCTTTGGGCGCAGGCCAGCAATGGAAGCAAGGCCAGAGCGAGAAGTGAACCGCGCATGATGATCGTTTGTGCAGAAAGGACGTGTGCGGGATGGAAAGTGCTGCCTGTGTTGCTGTCACCACGCTTAACGCTCTTTCACCCAGGTCGCGCCTATCAAACCACCCTGGTCATTCTGCACGATGATGCGGTACAGGCCGGCGGGAAGATGTTCGGTTCCGATCACCGGCCGTTCATTGTTGGTGCGCTGTTGCAGCACCATTCTGCCCGTGGCATCGAAGAGGCTGATGGTTTGCGGGTCAGGGGGGAGGGAAAGGATGATGTGGGTGGTGCCAGGGTTGGGGAAGAGCAAGAGCGTGGATCTGGATCGGCCTTCACCGATACCCACCGTACCGGCGAAAGCCAGATCATCCACCTTCATGAAACTGCCGACGATCGGGTCGCTGAAGTTGACGCTAGATACGATCTGGATGTAAGCGGTATCGGGAGTTTCGGAACTGCTGTACGTGAACGGCACAGCGAATGCTTGCCAAGTGCCAAGGCTGCCGGTTACTTCCAGCGTGCCGAACGCGACGGGTTCGGTGCTGTTCGTAATGCTGTTCCATTTGATCAGTGCCACTTGTACCTGTGCAGTATCGTTCGGTTGAATGCCATACTGCCACTGCCCGGTAAGCATGCCCGGGCGTTGCGTGTATGGGAAGCCCGAATTACCGGAGGATGAACCCGCCGATATCCATCCTTGAATGGTAGGTCCGAGCGGCACAGCAACGGCAGTGATCACTGCATGATAAGCTCCCACAGCGCCCGGCGAACCTTGCTCCACGGTGGTCGATGGCCACCCACCGGGGGTAACTACATCGTTGTATGTAAGCCAACCGATAGGGTCTAGGTAACCGCCTTGGTCTGCCCAGTTCTCGAAACCTCCGTTTGGGATCTGGGCGGAGGCCAGCTGCGGGAGAAAGGCAATGAGGAAGAGTGACGGGCGCATGATGATCGAATGTACACTATGGACGTGTGCGGAGGGATGAATGCTGCTTCCCATCAAGGGATGTCGCAGGGCCATCTTGTGCGCGGGAAAGCACACCTTCAGTTCCTTCACCCTGGTCACGCTGGCCACATCGCCGCGTTCATTGCGCCCGGTGATGCGGGACGGTCCGAGCGGCGATAACCCGGTGATGGTCATAACATGTTCATCGGTCGTGCAGCGTTCCAGCAACACGCATCCAAGGGCATTGCTCAGGGTGATGGTGTTCGGGCCGGATGGCCCCATGAGTGCCACCCGATCTACAGCGGCGAAGTACAGATCTCAGATGTTGATGTTCCCGACAGGAAGGAGCAGCAGACAGGAACTATGATCGGTCTGTCGGCGCGCGTGGCAATTTCGTCGGATCGCACAGCACCAATTCTCGGAACGAATTAGATTGCTCGCCATGAGCACATCAGCGACCACGCGAACCACCACCGTCCTGCTGCGTTCAACCATCCTCAACGGAACATATCGCATGCGCCACTTGATCCTGCCTCTGTTCTTCTTTCCGGTGCTGGTCGCCGCGCAAACCAACCTCGTCACCTACGCTGGCGGTGCAGGCAATGAAGTGTT
>Ga0209181_10000895_pt1 | contig 53624 bp, 49 predicted proteins | sample MAT05_FD_187208 | JGI IMG/M metagenome (GOLD analysis project Ga0209181, IMG submission 187208) | Freshwater microbial communities from Lake Fryxell liftoff mats and glacier meltwater in Antarctica - MAT-05 (SPAdes) (version 2) | ecosystem: Environmental > Aquatic > Freshwater > Ice > Liftoff... | reverse complement strand
CGCCCGCTCGAAGGTCGGCTCGCCTTCTGTGAGGGTGCCGGTCTTGTCGACGATCAACGTGTCGACCTTGCAGAGATTCTCGATCGCGGCGGCGTCGCGGAACAGCACGCCTTGCGTCGCACCGCGGCCGCTGGCCACCATGATGGACATCGGCGTGGCCAGCCCCAAGGCACAGGGGCAGGCGATGATCAGCTTGTCGCCGACGCGCTTGGTGACCGGCAATGGTTCGCCGGTCAGCATCGATTCATCGAGTGCGCTGCTGCCTTCGATCACGACACCATCGACCGGTACCTTCTCGCCCGGGCGCACGCGCAGGCTGTCGCCTTCGTGGACGTGGGCCAGGGGAATGTCTTCCTCGCTGCCGTCCGGGTGGACCCGCCGGGCCGTCTTGGGCGACAGGCCCAGCGGCGATTGGATGGCCGCAGAGGTCTTGGAGCGCGCCTTCAGCTCGAGCAACTGACCCCGCAGCGTCAGCGAGATGATGACCACGGCCGCCTCGAAGTACACCGCCACAAGGCCCATCGACACGAACGAGGCCGGAAACACGCCAGGCGCCAGAGTTGCCACTACGCTATACAAGAAGGCAGCACCGGTGCCCAGGCTGATCAGCGTCCACATATTCGGGTTGCGCTGGACCACCGATTGCACCCCACGGACGAAGAACGGCCAACCCGCCCACAGCACGACGGGCAGCGACAGGACCAGCTCGATCCAGCTCTGCGTGGCCATGTCGAACCAGCCGAAGCGGTGGCCGAACATTGCCAGTGTTGCGACGATCACGGTCAACGGCAACGTCCACCAGAAGCGGCGTGTGAACGAGACTAGCTCCGCATCTCCAGATGCATCGGGCAGGTGTAGGTGGCACCGGGCGCCTGAGCGCCTGACGGCGCGGCGGCAACGACAGGCCGGTCCGGCTGATCACTCGCCTTCGCGTGCAGTCCGTCTGGCGGCTGTTTCACAGGCACGTCCATGGTGTTTTCCTGGTTCAGGTCGCCGCGGAGTTTCTTGGCGCTGTGGGAGAATGATGTGACCGTAGGCTGGAGAGCGTTTGTGCGACAGCGCACTCCGGCAGTGTCGCCCGCGCCGCCGGCCCGGGACACGGGCCAACCCCCGCCAGACAATCGACCAAACGCGTGCGAACACCCAGCCATCGCAGTAGGAGGTGGCCTACCGCAGAGTCTCCTGCTGGCCGATGGACGTGGCCGGTCAAGCACCCCATACTGGTGCCCTCCGCTCATGTCCAAGGAAACACCATGGCCACCCAACCAGACGCCCACATTCAACCATCCAGGCACTCGACGGACCAGGTCGATGATTTCCTCGACATGGTGGAAGACAATGTCGACCAGGCCCCCGGAGCGGGCTCCCCGGCCGTCATGCCAAGGACGGATCTGGATGCTGACGGTCGACCGGTCTCGGACACTCCCAAGAATCAACGTATTGCCGGTTCGCCCTGACAGCGGGCGTTTCGGGGCGTGGCAGTCGCGCTGCCGGCTAACCAACCGAACCTGACCGCATGGCCCTGACCGTCTCGCAACAGCGGCACTTCAAGCAGGCAGTCGGCCAATTGGGCGATCGGCTCAGCGTGGTTGCGCGGCATCCGATCTTTAACGTCAACGGCATAAAGATCCTTGACCAAGGGGCTCGCATCGACGGGTCCACTTACCAGCTTCTGATGCAGCACCGACTCGCTGCACCGATCGAGAGGTCGGTCGGCGCGCATCCCTGTGTCACCAGCGAATCGCTGCGCCAAGGGATCGAAAGCTTCATCCGGGAGACACCCTTTTTCGGTCGGATCGCTGCGGAACGCGCGATGCGCGCGAGCCTCGTGGCCGCTGTTGCTGGCGTCCCGATGCCCGATCCGGTCGGCTTTCAATTGACGGTTGCCCACGAGTTGTACCCGGCTATCTACCAACATCTCTTGCGCACCTCGCTGGTGTGCGCCTGGTTGACCAGCCATGGGACGCGGTCGCAGTTCGAGATGGGACAGGCCGCCGCAGCCGGCCTGCTGCACAACCTGGGAATGCTGCACGTTGACCCGGCCCTCATGCAACGCGAATCGGTGCTGGATCGCGGCCAGAGGCAGCAACTCTATACCCACGCACTGGTTTCGACGGGATTGTTGGAAAAGTATCCCCAGTACGACAGCAGCGTGGTACGCGCGATCGCAGAACACCATGAATGTCTTGACGGTTCCGGATACCCGCGGCATCTGCGCGGAGCCGAGATCAGCGTTTTGGGCCAGACCTTATCCCTGTCGGCGGTGGTTGCAACCGTTTTCGCGACGGGTCAACCTGCAGCGGAAGTGCAGCTTTCGGTCCTGCTGCGCATGAGTGCCCAGCGCTATGACGCTGCCTTGGTAAAAAAGGTCACCGCACACCTTCGGCCGGGGTTGGATGGAGGCTATCCCCAGTCGTTGCTTCTTGACGGTGCGGTCGGATTTCTCGACGAAATCGACGCACTGCTGCAACGGTGGCCCTTGAAAATTGCGTCGGATGCAGCGGTCAGCGAGCGACGGCGCGGGGCCCTCGCATCACTCCATGCGCAGGCGGCCCAAATCCTGCGTGCAATGGCCGGAGGGGGGGTCTTGTCTGCGCAGTTGTCCGGCATCGATCCCTCCACACTCGACGTGGCTGCCCGGACTGAACTGAGCCTCGTGACGCGGGAGGCGGCCTGGCAACTGCGGTCGCTGGCACGCCTGGCGCGACGGCGCTGGCATGCGGGCGCCGACGAAGCGGTGCCGGACGAACTGCAACAGTGGCTGGAAGCTGCCGATGGCGTGTTCTACCGCGTCACGCCCGGCGAACTGACGGATGGGCTGGATACGTGACAGCTCGCGGTACGACCAGCATGGCCTGCCGAACCGGCGGGCCGAGCGGGTCCAGGTGGCCTGCCTGGGCTTTCCGACCACCGGCGGCCGGAAAACCATCGTGACGGGCGTTGGTTTCAGTCGCGATCATCTTCCTGTTCGTACCGTCGGATCTCGAACAGGACTTCACTGAGGCTCATCTCCCCGGCCTCCAGCAGCTTGCCAACCAGGTGCTCGGTCAACGGCTTGTGCCGTGCCAGCACGGCCTTGGTTTCACTGTACAGACGTTCGCTCTGCGCTTCCATGATGTCGCGGGTTTGCGCATCCGGCCCAGCGCCACCTCCCGGTTTGTCCTTGCCGAGCGCGCCAAAGTTCAGGCGCGTCTTGCGGTACATGCCCATCTCACCCACGGCATGGTGCAGCAATTGGGTCACGCGCGTGATGTCGTTGTGCGCACCGTTGGTCGTGCCTTGCTCACCGAAAAAAAGCTCTTCATTGGCCATGCCGCCCAGCAACACGCGCACATCATGCTCGATGTCGCCCTTGGTCTTCAGCAGGTTGGTACCCTGCTTGTGGAACACGAAGCCCAATGCGTTGTTGCGCGGATTGGCCTTGAGCGATATCTTGATGGTTTTGATGCTGGCGATCAGGCCCTCCCAGTTGTCGTGGGCCAGCGTGCGCTCGTGTTCCAGGTCGACCAGAAAATGGCCGAGCTCGTGCACGGCGATGATGTGGCGGTCACGCGCACGATCCTGGGTGGTGTGGGTGTTGACGTTGCCCACCAGCACGCGCTCGGCGGCTTGCATCAGGGTGTCGGCGCCGATCATCTGGCCGGCCTGCACGGCGGTGATACCGGCTTGGTTGACAATGGTTTCCAGATCAGCCGGGCTGCGGCCTTCGGTCACGTCCACCAGGTGGCGCAAGTCCAGATCGGGCAGCACCTTGTTGGATCGCTGGTCCAGATAGTGGCTGATGATCGCCTGCCTCTCCTCGCGGTTGGGCATGCGGAAATCCACCTTCATCTGGAACCGCCTCAGCATGGCCTCGTCCATCTGCATGGTTTCGCTGTTGAAGTTGCTGGCCACGATCCAGATGATCTCTGCGTCGCTTCGGGTGCGCACACCGTCCAGCACCGATAGCAAGGTGTTGGCCGTGTCGTCGTCGAACTTGCGGCGCCCACCGCGCTTCATGAACAGATCCTGTGCCTCGTCCAGGAAGATGATGCACTGCTTGCGCCGCTTGGCCATCGCCATGATGCGGTCCAGTGTTTTCGAGCCTCCGGCCACATAGCCGGTTTCCAGATTGGTGGCGGAGTGGAACAGGATCGGAAGCCGCAGTTCCTTGGCCAGGTAGCTGGCCAGCTTGGTCTTGCCGGTGCCAGCGGGGCCGCTGAACATGACGTTGAAGGGTTTGCGGATGCCGTATTCCGCATACGCTCCGCGGCGCTGGTATTGGTCCTGGATCTGGGCCACCTCGGCCTTGATGTCGTCCATGCCCACCAGGTCGTCAATGGAGCCCTGCACCTGCGTCGGTTCTATGAACTTGAGCGACTTGAACTGAACCCGGAGCTGGAAGTACAAGAAGGCCAGCAGGCCCACCGTGAGTGCAGCCGACAACACGCCACTCACGCCGGCCTTCCAGCTGTTCTTTTCTGACAGCGGGCGGCCACTGGCGAAGCGCGAGTCCAGTCGCTCGAAGAGGGCCAGGGCATCAGCACCCAGCTCGCTGCGCGGTACGAAAACCAGCTTGTTGCCCCAGGCTGCGGTGGCTGCCTTGTCCGTGAAAATCGCAGTTTCCATATCGCTGGGGTAGTAAGCATGGTTGCGGCCCTGCGATTCGATCAGCAAGATGCGCTCGGACACACTCCACGTCAGCGGTTCGTAAACCACGGTGATGCGTTGCACCGGGTTGGCTTCCAGGAAGCCAAGCACCGATCCGCTTCCCAGCACCAGCGGCAGCGTATGGTTGAGCGTCCATGGACCGTCGCCCGGCTTGCCGTCCACCGCCATGGCCTTGACCTGCTCCGCCACCGCGGCTTGTTGCCGCAGGTAGGTGAACGAATAGACGGCGGTCGCGGGAATCAGCAGCGCCATGGCCAAAATGGTCAACTTGACAGCGAGCGGCTGGAACACGAACCAGTCCAGCAGCCGGCCAGCGGCCTTCTTGACAATCAGCGCACCGCGCGTTGCGAGTCGGCCGGTAGTGCCACCGGACTTGGGCGAGTCTGTCATGGGGGTCCTTCATGGCGCGCCGCCGAGGGAGCGCTGCTTATGTGCGGTGGCATACGGACAAGGTCCCCCGGGCGCGGTACACCTGCAACGCGCGCCCTGGGCAATGGCCAGGCACGCATCTCAGCCCGAAAATTGTCGAAATCGAGAAACGGAAAGCAGTATGAACAGCATCATTTACATTGTCGGCCTGGTAGTTGTCGTGGTCGCCGTCCTGGCATTCTTTGGCCTTCGCTGACGTAGGGGTCATGCGCACCTGGAGTTCAAGGTGAGCCGCCCGGCGGGCCAGTGCGACGAAAGCACTTTCATTGGGCGCCGGCACCACGGCTTGGCAACTGAATATCGTGGTCTGCGGGCGGGGGGCGGGCATCTTGGAGTCTTCGTGCGATGGCTGACGACGGAATGGGAGCTTGGTTTGAGAAGTTACCCCCGGGCCCAGGTGTACACAACTCCCGAATCAGCCGTTTTCGCGTAGGACGTGGCCTGTCTCGCTGTCGTGTTGTCCTGGCGCATCGCTTCAACATCGACACAGAACTTCAGGGAGTCGCGGCCGCGCGTTCTCGCTGCCCAACAGGGGCGGTCCGTCGGTGACCCGGAGATTCGTCACGTCCGACAGCAGCAGGCGCTGGCCGCGTTCTCTGGTGACAGGCCAGACCCGCGCTCCCGCAGCGCCAGCAAGCGCGCCGAAAGGGATTCGCATGGGCCGCCGGTCAGTGGCTGCGTGGTGCGTTCGCATCCTGGCCGAGTTCGTCCAGGATCGGGCAATCGGGCCGTTGGTCGCCGTGGCAGCACCCCACCAGGGTCTGCAGCGTGCGTTTCATGGCCGTCAGTTCCAGAATGCGTCGGTCCAGGTCTGCCACGTGCACGGTGGCAATACGCTTGACGTTTTCGCTGGAACGCCGCTTGTTCTGCCACAGCTTGAGCAGCTCGGCGATCTCCGACATGCTGAAACCCAGGTCGCGCGAGCGTTTGATGAAGCGCAGCGTGTGCACTTCCTTGTCGGTGTACTGCCGGTAGCCGGAATCGGTGCGTCCGATGGCGGGCAGCAGGCCCAGCGACTCGTAGTGGCGCACCATCTTGGCCGACACGCCCGCGCGCTGCGCCGCCTGACCGATGTTGAACGCAAGCATGGGCCTTGTTTCCATCAGGGGATGCTCCCTTTCCAGCGGCGCAACAGCAAGGCGTTGCTGACCACGCTGACACTGCTCAGGGCCATCGCGGCGCCCGCGATCATCGGATTCAGCAGCCCGAAGGCCGCCAGCGGTATGCCCACTACGTTGTAGGCAAAGGCCCAGAACAGATTCTGGCGTATCTTGGCATAGGTGCGGCGTGAAATATCGATGGCGTCCCAGACCAGGCCCGGGTCTCCGCGCATCAGCGTGATGCCCGCGGCTTGCATGGCCACGTCGGTGCCGGTGGACATGGCGATGCCGACGTCGGCCGCCGCCAGTGCGGGTGCATCGTTGATGCCGTCGCCCACCATGGCCACGATGGCACCGCCGGCCTTCAGCTCCGCCACGATGCGGGACTTGTCCTGCGGCAGCACGTCGGAGCGGATGTCCGTGATCCCCAACTGTCCACCGACCAGCGCGGCACTGCCGGCGTTGTCGCCGGTCAGCATGACCGAGCGGATTCCGTGCGCTTGCAGGCGGGCTACGGCGTCCCGGGCTGTGCCCTTGACCGCGTCGCCAAAGGCCAGCAGGCCGAGCAGCGCCGGTGTGTGCGTCACGTCCGCGACCCAGGACACGGTTCTTCCCTCGGTTTGCAGGGCGGCTGCGCGTGGCGCCAGGGCGCTCAGGTCCACACCCAGCTCCTCCATCAGCCGAGTGCTACCCAGGCGGACATCACGGCCAGCCACGTTGGCGGCCATGCCGCGACCGGCGAGTGCCCGCACCTGTGTGGCGGCTGTGGGTACCGCCCCCGCCGTGGTCGCCGCCAGCAGCACGGCACGGGCCAGGGGGTGTTCGCTACCGGTCTGGATGGATGCGGCAACGGCCAGCAGGTCACGCTGTTCGCCTTGCACCGCTTGCGCCGTCACCAGCTGCGGCCGGCCTTCGGTCAAGGTGCCGGTCTTGTCGAACGCCACGACCCGGACCTTGTGCGCCAGCTCCAGCGCCTGTGCGTCCTTGATCAGGATGCCGTGTCTGGCTGCAACGCCCGTGCCGGCCATGATGGCGGTGGGTGTGGCCAGGCCGAGTGCACAGGGGCAGGCGATCACCAGCACCGCCACGGCATTCAGAATCGCCACCTCCCAGTCGCCCCTGGCCAGGCCCCAAGCCAGCAAGGTGATCGTGGCCATCACCATGACGACCGGCACAAATACCTCGCTGACCTGGTCCACCATGCGCTGAATCGGCGCCTTGTGTGCCTGCGCCGATTCCACCATGCGCACGATGCGCGCCAGCGTGGTTTCCGCGCCGAGGGCCGTGGTCCTGACCACCAGCAGGCCCTCGGCATTGACCGAGCCACCGGTGACCTTGTCCCCGCTGTGTTTGGCGACGGGCAGGCTTTCTCCCGTGATCAGGGATTCATCGACCTGGCTCGCGCCTTCCAGCACCAGCCCGTCTACCGGCACCCGTTCACCCGGCAGCACCACCACCAGGTCGTCACGGCGCAGCTGTTGTATAGGCAGTTCCTGGTCCTTGCCGTCGCGGCGCACGCGCGCAGTGTCGGGGCGCAGGGCATTCAAGGCGCGTATGGCTGCCGTGGTCTGGCGCTTGGCCCGCGTCTCCAGCCACTTGCCCAGCAGCACCAGCGTGATCACCACCGCGGATGCCTCGAAGTACAGGTGTGGCATGCCGTGGTCGGCATGGACGACCATCTGGTAGACACTCAGCCCGTAAGCGGCCGATGTTCCCAGCGCAACCAGCAAATCCATATTGCCGGCCCGGGCCAGCAAGGCTTTCCATGCCGAGCGGTAGAACCTGGCGCCCAGCCAGAACTGCACCGGGGTCGCCAAAGCCAGCTGGATCCAGCCGGGCAGCATCCAGTCGGCGCCAAACGGCGCGCCCAGCATGGGCACCACCAGGGGCAGGGACAACAAGGCCGATACCGCGATGGGCCACCAGGTGTTGCCGGCCTCGGCCACGGGCTCGATGCTCTCCGAACCCGCTGCGACGACCGCGCCGGCGGTATAGCCGGCTTGTTCAACCGCAGCGACCAAGGTGCCCACATCGGCGTCCTTGCTACCCAAGGTGACCTCTGCCTTCTCGGTCGCCAGATTAACCTCGGCATTGAGGACACCGGGTACCTTCTTGAGGGCTTTCTCGACGCGCGCCACGCAGGAGGCGCAGGTCATGCCTTCTATGGGAACAGTCCAGGAAAAGCCCGGTGCTGCGGTGGGAATGCTGGCTTGCGTGGTCATGGCGGTGCGTGTTCCTGCAGGGAATCAGTGGTGTTTGACGCAGTGTCAACCCTTCCATGATGGCAAGGTCAAGGAGGTAGTGAAATGCCCATTTCGCGAAGGTGGACATCCGCTGCGCCGCCTTGACCTTGCCATTGTGGCAAGGTCTAAAGTAGGGGTTCGAATAATCTGAAGGAAAACTGCATGATTGAATTCACGATCGAGGCGATGAGCTGCGGCCATTGCGCGAGCAAGATTACCAAGGCCGTCAAGTTGCTCGACCCTGAAGCCAAGGTCCAGATTGATCTGGCGCAAAAAATAGTAATCGTGGACTCGACAGAAGATCGTTCCACAATTTCGATCGCACTGACCGAGGCCGGCTACGCGCCTGCCTGAGCGGCGTGGTTCCGAAGGCGAATGACAGGGCACCCGGGACTTTTGGCTACGCGTCGAGTCATCGACCCAGGCGGGCCTGGCTCCATATCTCCATGATTGCGTTAGCGCCCTTGCGCACCTGGGCAGCGGACGTGACGGCGGTGGAGATGGCGGCGCGGTAACTGGTCACGGCGAGAATCGGCCAAGGCTTCGAGGTCAGGACACTGCCTGCCAGCGAGGTTGACGCCGGAACAGTGCGCAAGCCCTCGGGCCCATTGACCTAGTGAAAACATCACGTGTATCGCAACCGTCCTCTTCCATTGAAAGGAAATCCCAGATGAAATCGCTCGAAGCATGGCTCGCCATGGCCCTGATCGGCGTAATGGCCAGTGCATCACCCTCCCTGTGGGCGCACGGCGACGCGGCCCATGCCAAGAAGGCAGGGCTGGTCAAGAAGGAACAAAAGGAATGGGGTATCGCGGGCGACGCCAAAGCCGCGAAGCGCACCGTCGAGATCAGCATGAGCGACACCATGCGTTTCAGGCCCGACAAGATCGCGGTGGCTCAGGGTGAGACGATCAGGTTTGTCATCAAGAACCAGGGCAAGATGCTGCATGAGCTCGTCATCGGCACCAGAAAGGAACTGGAGGCCCATGCTGCCTTGATGCTGAAGTTTCCCAACATGGAGCACGATGAGCCCTACATGGCCCATGTTGCCATGGGCAAGGCCAGCGACATGATCTGGAACTTCAACAAAGCCGGCGAATTCGAATTTGCATGCCTGATTGCCGGCCATTACCAGGCTGGCATGGTCGGCAAGATCAACGTCATTGCCTCTACCAAGTAATCCGTACCCTCCCCAAGCACCAGGAACCATCATGAAAAAACTTCTTCTGACCACCCTGATTGCATTTGTATCCATTGCCGCAGTGGCCCAGACGCCGGCCAAGGACATGACCGAGGCTGAAGTCCGCAAGGTCGACAAGGACGCCAAAAAAATCACCCTGAAACATGGCCCGATCAAGAACCTGGATATGCCTGGAATGACCATGGTGTTCCAGGTCAAGGATGTGGCGCTGCTGGACAAGCTGGCCGTTGGCGACAAGATCAAGGTGAGCGTTGAACAGCAGCAAGGCGCCTACGTGGTCACTGCCATCGACAAACCGGAAGCGGCGAAGTAACGCGGCAGTCCGGCCCATCGCATCAACGCCGGCATCGTGGACCTCCTTGCACATGGTTTGTGGGCTGGCGTTGGTCTGGGCTTGGTTCAGCGGCGCTGGCATTTGACCAGGCGCACCATGGCCGCTGCCGTGGTCGCAGGTGTCGTCACGGCCTTGGTGTGGGCGCTGCGGCGCGCATTCTGGATTCCGCTGTTGGGCTGGTGGTCACACCTCGTAGTAGAGGTGTTCACCCACTCGGTCGATTTTTACCCCTAGCCGGAGTTGTACCCTTTTACGCAATGGGGCTTCGATGGTCTGGCCTGGAACACGCCGTGGTTCTTGGTGGCCAATTACGCCGCTCTCGTAGTGGCCTGGGCTTGGGTGTTGCACACGCGCCGTAGCCGAACGGCGTGCGGATAGACCGTTTGCCCCGGCTGTCTGCGGGGCAGGACGCATCCTGCTGTGTGCGCTACAACACCGACTCGGCATGCACCCCGGCAAACAATTGCGCTTCACTTTCAAGGAATGAATATGCGCAATTACTTTGATGGCACCCGTGTACGCGGGCTCGCCATGGTGGTATTGGCCGGAGCATTGTTGTTGCCCCCACTGGCTGGCGCCCAGATGCCTGCCAAGCCCGCTGGCATGCAGCACAACATGGCCGGCGGCACAACCATGTCTGGCGGCGGCATGGACATGAAATCGATGATGAAGGACATGAACGACAAGATGGCATCGATGCCAATGAGTGGGAACGCTGATGTCGACTTCGCGATGATGATGCGCATCCACCACCTGGGCGCGATTGACATGGCGCAGGCCCAGCTGCGGGATGGCAAGAACCCGCAGATGCATCGAATGGCCCGGAACATCATTGCCGCGCAGAAAAAAGAGATCTCCGAGCTCGACAAGTTCATTGCCAAGAACGGGCCGGCATCGGCCAAGACCGGTAGCTAGCGCGCCGTGGCCGCGAGGGGACACGCAGTTGCACGCTGTATGTGCTTCAACGCACGGACTCGGAATTGCCTCCCGAGAACCATCGCTCGGAAGGTCGCTTGGCGCATTTGTGATACGGATCGGCCTTTCTTCGGGCCCCAACCGGCACTGCGCACTCTGCGGGCTGTGTCTGTCTAGCTGGTTTGCCTCTGTAGGCGGCTACAGATTGCAAATCCGGACGTCATGCCTCGCATACCGATGTCATGTACCGAACCGGATGGATCCCAGCCATCCGACTTCGAACAGATCCCTGGATCCACTTTACATCCTCCAAAGGCCAATCCACCATGCGCAAATTTCACGGGGTCCTCGCAATCTTGCTCGCTCTCGGCTTGTCCGGCTGCGGCTACAACACCTTCCAGTCCAGCGATGAGGCGATCAAGGCCAGTTGGTCCGAGGTGCTGAACCAATACCAGCGGCGCGCCGACCTGGTGCCCAATCTGGTCAATACAGTCAAGGGTTACGCCCAATATGAGCAAGACACCCTGATTGCGGTGACCAATGCCCGGTCCAGGGCGACCGCGATCAACGCCACGCCGGAACTGGTCAACGACCCGCAGGCATTCGCCCGGTTCGAGGCCGCGCAGAAGGAGTTGTCGGGGGCCCTGTCCAGGTTGCTGGTGGTGGTGGAGAAGTACCCCGACCTGAAGGCCAATGCCGGCTACCGCGACCTGCAGGCGCAGTTGGAGGGCACTGAGAACCGTATCGCGGTCGCCCGTAATCGCTACATCGGCGCGGTGCAGGCCTACAACGTGACCGTCCGGTCCTTCCCCAGCAATCTGACCGCCATGGTGTTTGGTTACGCCATCAAGGCCAATTTCACCGTTGCTGACGAGACAGCGCTCGCGGCACCGCCGGTAGTGAACTTTGGCACCGGCACAGCGAAGCCGGCGAGTTCGCCGTGAGCATTTTTCGCTTTACCGGTGCTGGCATCGCCCGGTCCCTGTGGTTGGCCTGGCTGTTGGCCGTGGCGGCTTGCCTGCCTGGCTTTGCTGCCGACGGCTTGGTGCCCGTGCCACCGCTGCAGGCGCGCTTGACCGATCTCACCAACACGCTGACAGCCGAACAACAGGCAGCGCTGGAGCAAACATTGCGCGCCTTCGAGACAAAAAAAGGCACGCAGATTGCTGTGTTGATCGTCTCCACCACCCAGCCCGAAGCAATCGAACAGTACGCTTTGCGGGTGGTCGAGGTGTGGAAGCTGGGCCGCAAAAAGGTCGATGACGGCGCCTTGTTATTGATTGCCAAGGACGACCGCAGCTTACGCATCGAAGTCGGTTATGGGCTTGAAGGGGTGCTGAACGATGCCACGGCCAAGCGCATCGTTAGCGAAGTGATCACACCGCCGCTACGGCAAGGCGACTACTTCGGGGGAGTGAACGCCGGAGTCGAACAGATGATTCGCGTCATCGATGGCGAGCCGCTGCCCGAACCCAAACGCGGGGCCGCCGGTCTGCCGGTCGGCCGGAACATCGGGCAACTGGTGCCAGTTTTGTTCGTGGTGGCGCTGGTGCTCGGTGGTGTGTTGCGGAAAGCACTCGGTCGTGTTCCTGGTGCCCTGGTCACTGGCGGGCTACTCGGCCTGGCCGGCTGGTTCCTCGCGGGCGCGGTGTTTGCCGCCGTGCTGGCGGGAGGAGCCGCTTTTCTGATCACCTTGCTGGGCGTTGGATTGGGCCGACAGGGCGGCATGTACGCAGGCGGCCTGTACGGGGGAATGGGAGGGGCAATGGGAGGGGGTCGCTCGGGCGGCGGGGGCTTCGGTGGTGGTGGTGGTGGCTTTGGCGGTGGCGGTGCCTCCGGGAGGTTCTAGGCATGGACATCCAACGAATCTGGCGCCACTTCGCAATGACCCAGGGGCGGATCAAACGCGTATTCCCACGCGCCACCCTGCGCGCCATCGAGCAGGCCATCTCGGCGAGTGAATCGGCCCATCTGGGCGAAGTCCGCTTTGTGGTCGAGGGTGCGCTCGACAGCGCTCCATTGTTTGCCGGTCTGTCGGCAAGGGAACGTGCCATCGAATTGTTTTCGCACTTGCGCCTATGGGACACCGAGCACAACAGCGGTGTGCTCATCTATCTGCTGTTGGCTGACCGCCAAGTGGAAATCGTCGCCGATCGGGGTGTCCACGCCAAGGCTGGCGTCCACGCTTGGGCCACGATTTGCAGCGCCATGGAATCGGCATTCAAGAAGTCGAAATTCGAGGACGGCGTGGTACAGGGTATCCACGCCGTCACACGGCAGCTCACCGCGCATTTTCCCGCGGGCGCTGGCAACCGCAATGAATTGTCGGACACACCGGTGGTTCTATGATCAATCGAAGAGTGCTTTTTCAGACTTCGGACGCGGGCGCTTCGAGCACCCGTTCGATCCGATCAGGGCAGACAACTTCTAGCACGCGTTGTACATTCCTGGAGACAGCGGGCCTTTTGGTGGCATGGCCCAGTTGGTTACCCACATGAAAATGATGCGCGACACGCGCGACAAAACAATGCAAACCAAGTCGCCGGATGAGCGACGGCAAGAGCGCCATGGCTGGGGACATGGTAACGCGCCAGCAAATGACGGAAAAACGCATGGAGATGATGCAATCGATGATGATGGACCGAAAATAGCAAGCGCCGTCCAAACAGTAAGAGCAGGGGGATCATGATGTATGCCGACACTGCAATTCCCACCCGTCTTTCCTCTAGACACTTCCTGGATGGGGTTCAGGGAGATGCCTGCGCATGACTGGTCCACAACATCCAACGAGGGCGGTAGATGCCGTCGAGTCGACAGTTCCTGCCTCGATGGAGGTGCTGAACAGCCAATGCTTCTGTATCAGCCTGGATACCCCGGCGCTGCGCCAGGCACTGGAGTCGGAGATTGGCGAGCCGGGTCTGTTCGATTTGATCCAGCAACGTTGCCCCTACCTTTTTGCAACGCGCCCCGTTTTCCTGTCGCACGAACACAGGCTCCGCATGGCTCGAGTGGTCCATGCCATCGAATCGGTGGTCGCGCTTGCGACCTATCGCGACGAAGTGCTGGCCGCGGCAACCCCCATCGCGCGCCACGATCCCGGCGGAGCCAAAGGCGTGTTCTTCGGCTACGACTTTCACGTCACGGCGGGCAGCTTCGGCCTCATCGAGATCAACACCAATGCGGGTGGGGCGATGCTCAATGCCGTGCTGGCACGGGCACAGCGCGCTTGTTGCGCGGCAGTCGTTGGACTGTTGCCGCCGCACGGCTCGGCAGATGCGTTCGAGGCGGAGATAGTTGCGATGTTTCGCCGCGAGTGGTCTCTTGGTCGGCATGCGCTGCCGCTGCGCAGCATCGCCATTGTGGACGAGAACCCCGAGCAACAATACCTGTATCCCGAGTTCCTGCTGTTTCAGCGTCTATTCCAGCGATACGGCTTGCAGGCGGTGATCGCCGGCCCGACCGAGTTCACTTTGCGTGGGGGCGTTCTCTGGCACGGCGATCTGGCGATCGATATCGTCTACAACCGTCTGACCGATTTTTCGCTGGCCGAGCCTGCCAGCGCAATTCTGCGCGAAGCCTACCTGGGTAACGCCATGGTACTCACGCCCCACCCGCAGGCGCACGCCCTGTACGCGGACAAGCGCAACTTGGCCTTGCTCAGCAATGCCGCAAAACTGCAGGCGTTCGGTGTGCCGCAGGCCACGCAGGACATCCTGCTGGCTGGCATCCCCCACACCGAGATCGTGGACCCCCAACACGCCCAACGCCTTTGGCGCGAACGGCGCCACCTGTTCTTCAAGCCGTTTGCCGGGTATGGCGGCCGTGCTGCCTACCGTGGCGACAAGCTGACCCAGCGCGTCTGGCAGGAGATTCTGACTGGCGCTTATGTGGCACAGGCGCTCGTGGCGCCGGGCGGCCGCGTCATTTCCGCCCAGGAACCGATGCAGTCGCTCAAGTTCGACCTGCGGGATTACACCTACGACGGTAACGTGCAGTGGGTCGCGGCGCGTCTGTACCAGGGGCAGACGACGAACTTCCGGACGCCTGGCGGCGGTTTTGCGCCGGTGTACGATGGACCGGCAGATGGACCATCCGGATGGACATCGAAAGGCTGCAGGCCTGCGCAGCACGTCAGCCGCTTGTTCCTGCTGGACGGTAATACTGTGCAGGAGTTGGACCATGAGCGCTACGTGGCGCTCGCGTGTGGCGAGACCTCTGCGGGCGAGTTCGCCGGCCATCGCTTTGTACTGGTCGACTGGTATCTGCGCGTAGACTGCGGGCAAGCCGAGGCCGTCGTCAATGAAACCTGCAGTTGGCTGGTATTCGACAGGCACGGAGCCATCGATCCGCACGCGGCGCATACGATCGAGGCACCGGCCGCGCCTGCCGATGCCCAGCGGGCGCAGGTACGGGTACTGGTGTTCGGCAGCGCTGGCGCAACCACCCAAACAGAGATGACACCATGAGCGTGGCGTTGAAAATCAAGTCGAGTGATCCCGCCGCCGCCAAAAGCGACGTGTTGGTGGTGCTGCTGGAGGGGATTCACCCGTCGGCCGTCGAGGCGTTGCGCCACGACGGCTACACGCGCATCGTGACCCATGCCAAGTCCTTGGCCGGCAGAGAACTGAGCGCAGCGCTGGCCGAGGCGAGCTTTCTGGGCATACGCTCCCGCACACAGCTGACCGAAGATGTTCTTCACGGGGCACAACGGCTGGCGGCTATCGGTTGTTTCTGCATCGGCACCAACCAGGTCGATCTGGGGGGCGCCATGCGTCTGGGCATTCCAGTGTTCAACGCACCGTTCTCCAATACCCGCAGTGTGGCCGAGCTGGTGCTGGCGCAGATCATCATGTTGATGCGCGGCATTCCTGAGAAGAACGCAGTACTGCACCGTGGCGGCTGGGTCAAGAGCGCCGCGCATTCCTACGAAGTACGCGGCAAGACACTGGGCATCGTAGGTTACGGCCACATCGGCACGCAGATCGGCGTGCTGGCGGAACAGCTCGGAATGCGCGTGGTGTTCCGCGACATCGAGGCGAAGCTGCCGCTCGGCAATGCGCGGGAAATGGCCGGTCTCGACGAGCTCCTGATGGCCTCTGACGTGGTCAGCCTGCATGTCCCGGAAACCGCGGACACCGCCAACATGATCGGGCCGGCGCAACTTGCCGCGATGAAGCCGGGAAGCCACCTGATAAATGCTTCGCGCGGCTCCGTGGTCGATATCGACGCACTCGCTGCGGCGCTCGAGCGTCGCCACCTGCACGGTGCTGCGATCGATGTCTTCCCGGTCGAACCGCAAGGCAACGATTCGAACTTCGCCTCGCCGCTGACGCGTTTTGACAACGTTATCCTGACGCCGCATATCGGTGGCTCAACCTCGGAGGCGCAGGTGAACATCGGCAAGGAAGTCGCAGCCAAACTGATTCGGTATGCCAACAACGGCTCGACCACGTCGGCGGTGAACTTTCCCGAAGTCGCGCTGCCCGAGCATGCAGGACGCAGCCGACTGTTGCATATCCATCAGAACGTGCCCGGCGTGTTGGCACAAGTCAACGAGAAGCTGTCGGCAGCGGGTATCAACATCGCCGCGCAGTACCTGAGCACCAACGAGGATGTCGGCTATGTGGTGATCGATGTAGACCACGCGGCGACGCAGCCGGCACTGGCCGAGTTGTGCACCGTGCCGGCAACGATTCGCTGTCGCATTCTGTATTGATTGCCCGATTTGCCCCACCACCCTTCCGGCGCAAGCGCTCGACGTTCCTGGGGGTGTGCTGCTGTCGGGCGGTCTGGACTTCAGCCTGCTGGTGAACCTGCTGGCCATGACATCTTCCAGTTTTACGTGGAGAGCTTTCGCGACGCACCGCCCCTGCGTCGCCTTTTCGCACAGGCACAACGCGTCGTGGGTGTCGCACTCGACCCCCAGGAATCATCATGACAACTCTGACCCCCGACCTCCTTCGTAAAATGCACGCCTGGTGGCGGGCTGCCAACTACCTCTCGGTGGGGCAGATCTACCTGCACGCGAACCCACTGCTCGAAGAGCCGCTGACGCTGGCGCACATCAAGCCGCGCCTGCTCGGGCATTGGGGCACCACCCCCGGACTGAACCTGCTGTACGTACACTTGAACCGCCTGATCAGGGAACACGAACTCGACATGATCAACATCATCGGCCCGGGTCACGGTGGCCCGGGGCTGGTGGCAAATACCTACCTTGAAGGCACCTACACCGAAACCTATCCAGACATCTCGCGTGACCGCGACGGCATGCGCAAGCTGTTCCGACAGTTCTCGTGGCCCGGCGGTATCCCCAGCCATGTGGCCCCGGAAACGCCGGGCTCGATCCACGAAGGCGGCGAACTGGGGTACTCGCTGGCGCATGCTTACGGTGCGGCGTTCGATAACCCTGGGCTGATCGTGGCCTGTGTCATTGGTGACGGCGAAGCAGAAACCGGTGCGCTGGCGACCAGCTGGCACTCGAACAAGTTCTTGAACCCGGCACGCGATGGCGCGGTGCTTCCGATCCTGCACCTCAACGGGTTCAAGATCGCCAACCCGACCATCCTGGCGCGCATCGGCCGCGAGGATCTGACGTCATTGTTGCGCGGTTATGGCCACGAGCCGCATTTCGTGGTCGGTGACGACCCCATGGCGGTGCACGAGCAACTGGCGCATACGCTCGACGTCGTCCTGGCGCAGATCCAGGCCATTCAGGCTGCATCGCGCGCGTCGCATCCGCCCAACCCACCACCCCTTTCACGCTGGCCGATGATCGTATTGCAGACGCCCAAGGGTTGGACCGGGCCCAAGTTGGTCGATGGCCTGCCGGTGGAGGGCACCTGGAGGGCGCACCAGGTGCCGATCACGCAGTTCACCAACGCCGGGCATATCCGCCAACTCGAAGATTGGCTGCGCAGCTATGCCCCACAAGAACTGTTCGACACCATGGGTCGCTTCCGCGAGGAATTTGCGGCGCTCGCGCCCGCTGGCACCCGGCGCATGGGTGCCAATCCACATGCCAATGGCGGCGCATTGCTGGCGCCGCTGTCCATGCCGGATTTCCGTGAATTTGCGGTACCGGTGGCAGTGCCTGGCGGCACGATGGGCGAGTCCACGCGCGTGCTGGGCCGCTTCCTCGCCGAAGTGATGCGCAGGAACACTGGCAGTGGCAACTTCCGCCTCTTCGGCCCGGACGAAACCGCTTCCAACCGGCTCGGGGCGGTGGTGGAAGTCAGTGGCAAAGCATGGCTGGCCGAGATCGACGCGGTCGATGTCCATCTGTCGGCTGACGGCCGCGTGATGGAAGTACTGAGTGAGCACCTGTGCGAAGGGTGGCTCGAAGGCTATCTGCTCACCGGTCGCCACGGCCTTTTCTCGTGCTACGAGGCGTTTATCCACATCATCGATTCGATGTTCAACCAGCACGCCAAGTGGTTGAAGGTGTGCCGGCAGATCCCGTGGCGCAAGCCCATTGCGTCGCTCAACTACCTGCTCACCTCGCATGTCTGGCAACAGGACCACAACGGATTTTCGCACCAGGACCCCGGCTTCATCGATGTAGTGGCGAACAAGAAGTCCGACGTGGTGCGCATCTATCTGGCACCCGACGCAAACTGCCTGCTGTCGATTACCGACCATTGCCTGCGTAGCCGAAACTACATCAACCTGATCATCGCCGGCAAGGCGCCGGCCTTGCAGTGGCTCGACATGGAATCGGCCGCGCGCCATTGCACCATCGGCGCGGGCATCTGGGCATGGGCCAGCAACGATGCGGGTGGCGAGCCTGATGTGGTGATGGCTTGCGCCGGCGACGTGCCGACGCTGGAAACGTTGGCTGCTGTGTCGCTGCTGCGCGGGTACGTGCCCGATATTCGCATCCGCTTTGTGAATGTCGTCGACCTGATGGCGCTGCAGCCGCAGTCCGAGCATCCGCACGGTCTGATGGATGACGTATTCGACGCCATGTTCACGCGCGACAAACCCATCGTGTTCGCATTCCACGGCTATGCCGGGTTGATCCACCGCCTTACCTACCGTCGCCATAACCACGACAACTTGCATGTGCGCGGCTACAAGGAAGAAGGCACGACGACCACCGCGTTCGACATGGTGGTGCTGAACAACATCGACCGCTATCAGTTGGCGCTCGACGCCATACGCCGCGTCCCGCGCCTGGCGCACCTGGTCGAACCGGCCACGCAGCGCTATCACGCCAGCATCGCGCGCCACAAGAGCTACATCAGCGAACACGGCGAGGACCTGCCAGAAGTACGCGACTGGCGCTGGCCCGCATGAGCAATGACGCAGGCCGACCCGTGCTGGCGTTGAACGTCGGCTCGTCGTCGCTCAAGTTCGGCTTCTTTACAGTGGACGCGAGCGGCAGCCACGAGCTGGTCGCCGGCGCGGAAGAATCGCTCGGCGAGCCCCAGGCGGCGTTGGCCCGGATCGTGCAGCGGCTGGAAGCGCAAAGCCTGCCAGCGCCCGCTGCAGTCGGCCACCGCATCGTTCATGGGGGTCCGCACTGCCGCCAGCACAGATTGATCGATGCAGCGGTGATGCAGCAGCTGCAAGCCGCCACCTGCTTTGCTCCTCTGCATGTGCCACCCGCGCTGGCGCTGGTGCGCGCGGCCCAAGAGCGCTTCCCGGCCGTCGCACAAGTGGCGTGCCTGGACACCGCATTCCATGCCGGCATGCCGGCGGTGGCACGCACGCTGCCCATCCCGCGCGAGTTTCAAGCGCTGGGCATCGAGCGCTACGGCTTTCACGGATTGTCGGGTGAATCGATCGTGCGGCAACTCGGCCCCGATGTGCCGCCCCGGATGGTGATCGCCCACCTCGGCCACGGCGCGAGCGTTACGGCGGTGGCCCGCGGTGCATCGGTGGACACCAGCATGGGGCTGACACCGACAGGCGGTGTGATCATGAGTACGCGCTGCGGCGACATCGACCCTGGTGTGCTGGCCTATTTGGTACGCGAGCACGGGTATGACGCGGTTCAGCTCGGAGCCTTGATCGATCAGCGCTCGGGGATGCTCGGAATATCCGGTCAGAGCGGCGACTTGCGGGAGCTCAATGCTGCTGCAGCTTCGACAGCCGCATCGAGCGCTGATGCGCGGCTGGCCATCAAAATGTTCTGTAGTTCCGTGCGCAAACAGATTGCCGCGATGGCGGTGGTTCTGGGCGGTGTGGACCTGCTGGTCTTCACCGGAGGTATCGGCGAGAACGACGCGTCGACGCGCGCCCTCATTTGCGAAGGGCTCGAGGCGCTGGGCATTCAAAAAGCCGCCGTCCGGGTCATGCCAGCAAACGAGGAACAAGAGATCGCGTGGCAGACATCCCGACGCGTGACGTGAAGGAGCGGTCTGTCGTGCGACCGCCTCAGCTCCCCGCGATCAGGACGTTGTGGGCCCGACTGGTCGACGCCAGGCACCCTGGTTTTCGCTTCCCGCTCCTGGCGGCCTTGTTGATTCTGGGCAGTGCATGGCTCTTCCTGGGTGTGCTGGAGGATGTGGCGACGGACGACCCGCTGGTCGACGTCGATGTCACTGTACATGGCGTGCTGCAGCAGCTACGAACGCCGTGGATGGACAGCGCAATGGTCGTGGCGACGGAATTGGGCGATGTCCAAGTGCTGCTGCCGGTCATCCTGGCCTCCTTGGCGTGGTTTTTATGGCGCCGTCTATGGAAGACAAGCCTCTACTGGTTCGCCGCAATCGCGGTGGCGGAGGTTCTGGTCAAGGTGCTGAAGCTGGCACTCCACCGTTCCCGCCCGGGCCCGCTCTACGACGGCGTTGAGAGTTTTTCCTTTCCGAGCGGTCACGCCACCATGAGCGTCGTGGCGTATGGGTTTCTCGCCTTTCTGATTTGCCGCAGACAGCGGGCACCGATCAGACTGCTGATTGCCACTGCCACCGCTTTGGCCATTGCACTCATCGCGCTGTCGCGCGTCTACCTCGGCGTGCATTGGGCGTCCGACGTGATTGCCGGCACGAGTTTCGGTTTGGCCTGGATCGGCGCGCTGGCGATGGCTTACAGCTACCGCTCCGAAGACGACGTGAAGCCGCACCAACTGGCCATCGTGGTCGTCTTGACGCTGCTGGTCAGCGGCTTTTGGCACATCAATCGGGACCAGGCGCGAGATTTGGTGCGATACGCGCCACCCTCGATCCATGAAAAACAGGTGCCCCCATGAGCGCCCCGCTGGAGCAGGATGTGGCGCTCGCGTTTCGGTTCATGTCGAGTCCTCTTTGGGTTGCTCGGAATGCCCGCCGAATTCGTATCGCATCGCCGACAACACTTGATTGGCAAATGTGGCTTCACCACGCGACGCGAAACGTTGATACAGCGCGGCGCTGAGCACATGCGCCGGCACAGCTTCGTCGATAGCCGCCTGCAGTGTCCAGCGGCCTTCGCCAGAATCGGAAACACGCCCTCCGTAGGATTCAAGTTGCGGGTCACGCAGCAGTGCGCCAGCTGTCAGATCGAGCAACCACGAGCCAATGACGCTGCCGCGGCGCCACACTTCAGCGATGTCTGGCAGGCTCATTTCATACTGGTAGAACTCGGCATCGCGCAGCGGCGTGGTCTCGGCATCGGCTATCTGAACACTTTTTCCGATGTTGGCGTTGCGCAGAATGCTCAGGCCTTCGGCATATGCCGCCATCACGCCATACTCGATGCCGTTGTGAACCATCTTCACAAAGTGGCCTGCGCCGTGCGGGCCGCAATGCAGGAAGCCTTGTTCGGCGTTGCTGAGTTCTCCGCTGCGCCCGGGTGTGCGCTGTGCGGCTTTGGCACCCGGCGCCAGCGCCATGAAGATTGGCTCCAGGCTTTTCACGACGTGGTGGTCACCGCCGATCATCAGGCAGTAGCCGCGCTCCTGACCTGCCACGCCGCCGCTGGTTCCAACATCGACGTGGTGAACAGCGCCTGCGTCCAGTTCCCTGGAGCGGCGAATATCGTCGCGGTAGTACGAATTGCCGCCATCAATCACGGTATCGCCGGCGGCCAGATGCGGCAGCAATTCTGCGAGTACCTGATCTACGGCACCGGCAGGCACCATCAACCAGATTGCACGTGGCCGCGTCATCTTGGAAACCAGCTCGGCAACCGAGGTCGTGCCCTGGGCACCATCGGCCTGCAGCCTGCTAACTTCCGCAGGCTGCCGATCGTGAACAACACAGCCGTGGCCCTGCTTCAACAGCCGCCGGACCATGCCTGCCCCCATTCGACCCAAACCAATCATCGCAAGCTGCATGTGCCTCTCCCATTGCTTCGCGCCCCGTGCCGCAAGCCGATAACGGGCGACAGGCAGTTCTCTGCCGTCATTCGGATGTGAAATCAGCCGGCGAGACGATCAGCTTTCTCAAGACCGGCCAGTGCGCCGCCGCACACAAGTCACTTCGGTCGACTCCGGCATCGCAGCGGCTGTCAGCTCAACGTCAAGCGCTTGGCGTGCCCGCAGCCGGCGCTCGGCCGCAGAGTTACACGCCTGAGCGCGTGGTGCTGCAGCCCGACCGGCAGTGTTACGCGTCGGCTGTCGATGGCTCCGATATTTTCGACAGCGCTTCGGCAGCGGGCTGAATTTGTGCGATGTCGACCGCGAAGTCGCCCAGCGCCACAATGCCAACCAGGCGCTTGTTGCGATTCACCACGGGCAACCGTCGGACCTGATATTTGCTCATCAGCTTGGCCGCTGCTTCCACGGTATCGTCGTCATAAACCCAGTGGATGCCTTCAGACATGATTTCGCGCACTTTCGTGCCGGGTCCTTTGCCCTCGGCCACGGCCCGTATCGCAATGTCTCGATCAGAGATCGTCCCGATCATGCGGTCGTTTTCACTGACGGGCATCATGCCGAACCCGCCGTCGGCCATCTGCCGTGCGGCTTCATTGATGGTCATGTCCGGGCCGATGACTTTGACATCCCGGCTCATGACGTCATTGAGTGTGTGATCCATCTTCAATCTCCTTTAAGTGACAGTTGAACGAAAAAGTGCGCCAGGCTTGGCCGTCTTTGATGGGGCCCTTTGCCAAACGAATCCTCAAAGTGGATTCGCCGAGAACGTGTTGCAGTCCCGTGGGTCGCCCGAGTCGAGGCCTCGCTTGAACCAGCGTACGCGTTGCGCCGACGAACCGTGCGTGAACGACTCGGGTACCACCCGTCCCTGCGTCTGCTTCTGCAGGCGGTCGTCTCCGATCGCCGTCGCAGCGTTCAGCCCCTCGGCAATGTCGCCGACTTCCAGCTGGTTCATCGTGCCCGCATGGTGACCCCATACGCCTGCATAGCAGTCGGCCTGCAACTCCGTGCGCACGGAAATGCGCCTGAATTCGGCCTCAGGGACCTGTCCTCGCGCGGCATCCATCTGCTGCATGGTGCCGGTGAGCTTTTGCACGTGATGGCCCACTTCATGGGCTATCACATAAGCCTGGGCGAAATCACCCGGCGCTCGAAAGCGCGTTTGCAGGTCGCGAAAGAACGCGAGGTCGATATAGAGCTTTTCATCGCCCGGGCAATAGAAAGGGCCCATGGCAGACTGCCCAGTGCCACAGGCTGACCGCACCTGCTCGTCATAGAGCACCAGCTTCGGGGGGCGATACGGGGTAGTCGACTGTTGCAGGATCTTGCCCCACACCGCTTCGGTGCTGCCGAGAATCCTGGCAACGAACTGCCCCATTTCGTCCGGGGGAGTGCCCGCGACCACCTCGCGCGTGTCGCGTTGAGGGACAACCTGCTCTGCCACGTTGATCGCGGTACCGGGATCGAACCCAAAAAAGTACGCGATGACGGCGATCACCAATCCGCCGACACCCAGACCCCCCCCGATGCGCATGCCGCGCCGGTCCTCGACATTGCTACTGGGTTGCTGGTCGCCCAATTTCATGATTGCCTCCACCTGTTGTTGTCCACGGCCACAGACCGATGGAGATCGTGCTTCCCTGTGTTGGTAGCACGGTGGAAATATTATCTGGAGCAGGCCAGCCCGGTCTGTGCGCCAGTCCACATACAGATAGATCGCAAAAGCCGGAAGGCCGGTGTGTTCGCGCGCACTGCCTGGCGCAAATCGGTCGGGTGGTGACGGAAGCCGGAAAGCCAAGTGCACGTTTTACTGCTGATCCTGAACGCTGTCACACGTAGGCTGAAGGGTTCTTGGCGAATCGTTCGATGCACAGCAGCGAACAGAACCAATACGTCTTCTGATTGAAATGCAGGTCGCCTGCAGCGTGCATGGAGTCGACCTGCATCTTGCAGACAGGGTCGATCACGTATTCACGGGCCGAGGTCGCCAGAACGATCTCGTACAAATCGACTGGCTGTGACAGATTGCGGAGCGAAACCAGACCGCGGGGCGTGATCGCGATGCCTGGCGATTCCACTTGGCCGAGTAGCTCGGCGACCTTCGCAGTGCACAGGATGCGGCCACCGGTCGCTTGCGCAGCAACGCGGGCGGCAAGGTTGATAGCCGTACCAAAATATCGTTGGGTGCGAACCACCGCTGAACCGTGATGCAGACCCGTCCGGACGACCGGAAACTTCTCGCGGCCGCCGATCGCCTTGTAGAGGGCCTCGAGCGCGGCCACGGCCGCCACCGGATCCGGAAACACGATGAAGGCGCAGTCGCCGATCAACTCCTGCAACTGGCCCAGGGGTTCGACATAAATGCGCAGCAATTCGCGAAAATCATCCATGAGATCTGCCGCAGCCACACCTCCGTGGGTGTCGGTCAATGCGGTATAGCCCGCAATGTCGACGAAGCAGAAAGTCGCTTCGATGATGGTCTCGGAACTCATGGTCCCATCATCGCACGTCCGTCAGGTGCGGGTAGTGGTGAAGGGGGCGGGTGGCACATCGGCCACTTCCACCGCCATGCGTTCGTACTCGGCGATCACTTGCGCACCCAGCAGCAGCAGTGTGGCCGCAACCTCCAGGCTCAACAACGCCGCGATGGCCGTGGTGAGCGACCCATACACGGTGCCGATCTGCGACAGGGTCGTGAAGTACCACACCAGCAGATGGCGCGAAAGCTCCCACAACAATGCCGCTGCGACAGCCCCGAGCAAGGCATGGCGCCAGGCCAGGCGACCGACCGGCATCACCATGTACACCGACGTCAGTACGAAAACTTCGCCTGCAAAGCCGAGCAGGTACAGCAGTGCGCCCGACAGGCCACCCAGCGACCAGCTGCGCCACAGGAATTCCACCTCGCGGTCGCCAATCGCCTGCAGGCTGCCCGACACCAGCGTTACCAGCAGCAACCCGAGCCCGAGCGACAGGATGTAGACATACGGAATCACCGCCGAGATCAGGAAATGCCGGCGGCGTACCGCCACGCGGTGGTGAAAAATAACCGACATCGCGTTCTCCAGCACGGTGAACGCCAGCGAGCTGAAAAACAACATGCTGGCCAGCAACACCCAACCCAGAACATCGCGGTGTGCAAGAAAGTGGGCCAGTTCGACCACCACTGCTTGGGACTGCCCTGGCACCAGCCACTCCAGATAACGCCCGATCGTCTGCAGCAGCGCGCCCTGATCGACAAAGTGCGACAGCGCAATCACCGTGAGAATCAGCAGCGGCACGATGGACAGCAGGGCATAGTAGGCAACCGCGCCGGCCAGCAGCAGGCCTTGATTGGCGCGGAATGCCTTCAGCGTGCGCAGACCAAACGCCCCGGGGGCTCGCAGGATGTTCGCCGCGGGGTGCCCGAGGTATTTCATTGCTGTAAGCCTGCCACGTATCTACATTGTGTCAATCGGACCCATTCCCGTCGCGATGTCAGCCAAAGCCTACCAACGCGATCGTCGGTTGTTTCCTGTCGCGCACCTTCTAGCCGCACAGTCCATGGTGTCAACAGAGTGATTGACATAAACTCCTGGTGTCCGCCAACTACATCGAGACGTTTCGGCCATGAAGAAGAGTCCTGCTCCCAAAGCGCTGAACAAGCGCGCCAGCAAAGCACCAGTTGCCTCCAGACGCAAACACACCCTGGAGGGGACCGCCAAAAATGTAGCCATCAGCACTGAACTGGCGCCTGCGGTGGCGATTGCGTTGCTTGCAAAATCCGAACATTTGCCGGGCGAGCCAGCCCCGGCCCTGGATGTGTTGGCCGCTGGAGTTACTCCGTCGGATGTTGATGGCAATGTGCGCGTGCAACTCTTGTTTGAGAATGGTGCCATCCTGCCCTTGGAAATGAGCGAGGCCGCTGGCGCCGCGTTGTCGGACGGCCTGTCGGGGGAGGTCCTGAAAGCGCAAAAGCCACTTGCCAAGGGGAGTCGATAAGTGGACCCTGGCTCCAATCAAAACTGGATGCTCTAGAACAGCCGCTGATGCAGTTCTGGTGATCGCAACCCTACGGTTTGGGTACGCGCAGGCGACTGATCATGAGTGATCCGGATAGCGCGAATAGAAGCACCAGTGGGTGGAGCGTGAGCCCCGCGAGGCTCCATTCACCAAACCATAAATCCTGGCGCAAAGCACCGAACCAGGCAGCAACCGCCATCGTCGCCACCAACACGATAGAAGTGGGGATCGGCGTACCCTCGAAATATTTGACCTTGCCCGTGCCCTCCGACAGCGCCTCGGCGGTCACGTTGTAGCGTGCCAGCCGCGAAACGCCGCAGGCCACGAAGTAGGCCAGCACGATTCGGTCGTAGAAGCCGTGCATGCCGCACGCGTAGGCAATCAGCGCGGGCGCCACGCCGAACGAGATGATGTCGGCCAAGGAATCGAGCTCGCGGCCCATCGCCGACGATTTTTGTCGCCAGCGCGCGATGCGGCCATCGAATATATCAAAAACCAGCGCGGCAAAGACCAGTGCACAAGCAAAGTAGACGTGCCGGGTGACACCTGTCTCGATATACGTCATGGCCGAGAACAACGCTCCGACGCCACACACTGCATTGGCCAGTGTGAACCAATCGGCGAGGTGGAACTCCCGGATCATGGAAAAGGGCTTGGTAGGGGCAGCGGTGTTCATGGGTCGACGGTAAAAGCATGGTCTGTCACAGGATGTCGACTGACCGAGACTGTGGTTGTAGGAGAGTCTGCCTCCACCGCACCGGTCAAGGCACTAATGTCAACGCGCTCCGGCTGAAGAGCGCAGGTTGCCCCATGCATCGGGCGATTGGGCCCTGCATTTCGAGCAGGGCTTCACGACTGTGCTTGGAACTTTCCGCTCGGGTGAAGGGGTCGTTCCCATCACGCCGCACGTCGACGTGCGATGTGCCGCTGATCGGTGTCCAGCCGTCGTCCCGAAACGCCAGGCTGATGCGGTGCACCGAGCGCATCACGTTCTCGTTGGTAGAGACGTCCAGAGCGCGCACAGCATTTTCGTCATCCCCGCGATGCGCCGAAGCCGTCTGCGTCACCTCGATCTGCCCCACAAAAGGTGACACCGAGGAACTTGTCTTCTGTACGCGGACCACCACCGTCGTCGGCGCATACTGGCGCTTGACCCAGGCCTTGACCGGTTCAGCATAGACCACCTCGACCGCAGGCCTCTGGTCGAACGCCTCGCGGCAAAGTTTTGCCAAGGCGTCGAATTCCGCCAGAGGTTCGGTGAACGCGCTGCTCGATGCCAGTGACAGCGCCAGCGACAACATACAGGATCTGGCGCGTGTGTTCATGGAATCTCCGGTTGCTAGCACGCAGTGTCCGCCCGGGGCAGGGCGCGCCGTGTAGGAAATGTCCGCGACGCCGCGTCGGCAGTGAACCTGTTCGCGAGGGATGGAAATTCCCGGGGTTCAGAGGCAACGTCCAGGTGGGACCCTGCACTGGTTCATGCGCCAGGCCTTTATGCCCTCTTCCTGCACCCTGGGATGAGCAACGCAGTGACCAGCGTAGACAGCCAGAAGCCGCCAATGCACAGCATGGCGATGGTTCCGTCAAGCGGCTGCCGTTTGGAAGGCAGTTTTGTGCGCTGGCAGCGCCAAATTCGGCATTGGTCAAGCAATTGGGCACTTGACTACCGGCGTCTCGCGACACTCGTCACGGCGCGCCAGCTTGAAAGGCGCCGTTGCGCCCGTGACCAGGGGCGGGAGCCTTCACCCTGGCCACGTCCAGATCGGCTTGGGCCGGCTTGGCGCCAGCGTCGGGTGCCACATCGCCTGCACCGCCAGCGTCCAGCGGCGGACGCGAATTGCGCTGGCTCTCGGTGCTGGCGCCAAACAGCATGCTGCGACAGCGCTTGATCGATGTCTTGGCGCTCTGCAGCGAATGCATGACGTACACAAAGGTACCGAGCACGCCCTCGAGCAGCTTGTACTGCTGCAAGGGGAAGCGGGTCTTGGCCACCGCCAGGATCTCGTCGAGTTCGGCCTATCGTCCTTGCCGCGCCCCGTCGTCTCCCCGAGGCAGGTCCAGTTGGCCGCTTTGTAGCAGGTGCCGGCAAAGCGGCCCGGATCGATGAACGTCTCCCGGAAATAGATCGGGTGCGCGTACAGGCGCTGCCAGTCCCCTGAGCGCACCCGGGCCATGCGGCCCAGAATGTACGAGGCCAGGTGAGGCAACCGCACCCAGGGCAGGATCAGACAAGCGCGAGTTGTCCGCGGACTCGATCACCTAGCGACTCGAAGTAGGCTTTGTCTGCAGGGGCCTCCGCCGTCGAGCCTGCACCCTTGAGCAACAAACTTCGCAAATGCAGCCGGTCATGGTCCTTGCGGATCAACTCGCGAACATACTCACTGCTGGTGCTGTATCCGCGTTGACTGACCTGCTCGTCGACAACGGAATTGAGCGTGTCGGGCAGAGAAATGTTCATGGTACTCATGGCGCAAGCCTAGACACTTTGCCAAAATTTGGCAGACTGGTGGACAGACTGGTGGACTGCCAACAACCACATCGCAGTTCGGATTGGTCCCATCAAGGCGATGCAATCCTTGGCGATTTCGTTCCCGTCTGCCGTCTTGCCGGTCACTGCCCGCAAGGACTTCTCGTCGAGGAGTTGTCCTTGCAGGCTCACGCTGTTCTTTCCATGCTGCGATTCATTTCTGTTGGTCCCCGCGCTCCGGCGCGTCGTCGGTACCTCCCGCACACACCCGTTCATCGACCTCGGACAGCTGGAATTTCCAAAGCCGGCCGATCTTGTGTGCGGGCAGGCCCTTGCGCTCGCGCCAGCGGTAGACGGTGTCTTTCACGACGCCCAGATGTTGAGCGACTGCGCTGGCGGTGACCCACGGTTCGGCATTCAGGGCATTGATACCCGGGCGTACCTCAGAGTCGTTTCAAGTCGTCATCAGTCGAACAGGATGCCGGTTGAGCGGACGTTCCGGGCGAGGGGCCACCCGCGGCGCTGCCGGCCGGAAACCCGCGTGGCGCGGGGATTTTCAGGCGAAAAAAAGGGCCCTCAGATCATCCGAGCCCTTGTAGATGGTGGAGAGGATGAGGATCGAACTCACGACCTCTGCATTGCGAACGCAGCGCTCTCCCAGCTGAGCTACCCCCCCATGCAGCAGATTCTAGACACAACCCGGCCAATTCCATTCTTGTTACCCAAGTTGGTAAATCCGCCGCAATTTGGGCTGCTGGGCCGCCGCGGCTGTACGAAAATAGAGATCTTCGCCTGGCAGAAAACTCCAGCAGACAGCCAGACAGCCAGACAGTCATCCAGCATCCAGGAATCCGCAATGGCGACGACCCGTGAACCGGCGTGGTATGACACGCAATACAACAATGGGGCCAGGGTGCCCGCTTTCGCGACCCACCTGGCCCAGTGGAAGGAGCGATCGGCGCAGACCCGCGCGGCGCTGAAGTGTGCGCTGGACGTGCCCTACGGCGAGGAGCCGGGCGACATGCTGGACATATTCCCCGCCGCCAATCCGAACGCACCGGTCTTCGTATTCATCCACGGCGGCTATTGGCGCGCGCTGGACAAGTCCGAACATTCCTTCATCGCCGCACCGTTTGTCAAGGCGGGGGCGTGTGTGGTGGTGCCGAACTACGACCTGTGCTCCGGTTCGCCGGACCGCGTGGTCACCGTGCCCCAGATCGTGCTGCAGATGGTGCGCTCCCTGAGCTGGATCTGGCGCAACATCGCCCAGCATGGGGGCAATCCTGCCCGCATCACGGTCGCCGGGCATTCGGCGGGTGGCCATCTGGCCGCGATGATGTTGTCGTGCAACTGGCAGTCGCAAGACAAGGAGCTGCCCAGCGACCTGGTCCGCAACGCGCTCTCGATTTCGGGGTTGTACGAGCTGGAGTCGATCATGCGCACCCCGTTTCTGCAATCCGCGCTGCAGCTCAACGCGGCCCAGGTGCGCAAGGCCAGCCCGGCCTGGCATGTGCGCCCGCGCAGTGGCCGCTTGACGGCGGTGGTCGGCGGCCTGGAGAGCTCGGAGTTCCAGCGCCAGAACAAGCTGATCCAGACCAGCTGGGGCTCGGGCGTGGTGGCGGTCTGCGAAGTCCTGCCCGAGCTGAACCACTTCACGATCCTGGAAGCACTTGTCGAGCCCCACACCCGGCTGCACGACCTCGCGCTGGCCCTGCTCGGTTTCGACTGACCGGGCCTGCGGGTGGGCGGCTACATCAGCAGGTGTTCGCCTGCGTTGTCGCCACCCAGCGTGACATAGTTGACCTTGCGGATGTCCATGAGCTTCTTGCCACCGGCATAACTGATCGAGCTCTGGATGTCCTGCTCCATCTCGACCATCGTCTCTGCCAGCTTGCCCTTGATCGGCTCCAGAATGCGCTTGCCTTCGACATGCCGGTATTCGCCCTTGTTGAAGTCGCTGGCCGAGCCGTAGTACTCCTTGAACAGGCGCCCGTCGACTTCCACCGTCTGGCCCGGGCTCTCCTCATGGCCGGCCAGCATCGAGCCGATCATGACCATGGTGGCCCCAAAGCGGATGCTCTTGGCGATATCGCCATGCTCGCGAATGCCGCCGTCGGCAATGATGGGCTTGGTGGCCACGCGCGCGCACCATTTGAGCGCCGACAGCTGCCAGCCACCGGTGCCGAAGCCGGTCTTGGTCTTGGTGATACACACCTTGCCCGGGCCGATGCCGACCTTGGTGGCGTCGGCGCCCCAGTTTTCCAGGTCGATCACCGCCTCTGGCGTGGCGACATTGCCTGCGATCACAAACGACCCCGGGAGCTTTTCCTTGAGGCAGGCGATCATGTTGCGCACGCTGTCGGCATGGCCATGCGCGATGTCGATCGTGATGTAGGCCGGCGTCAGGCCCTCTGCCACCAAATGGTCCACCGTGGCGTAGTCCGGCTTTTTCACGCCCAGCGAGATCGACGCAAACAAGCCGCGCGCCACCATGTTGCGCACGAAGACCAGGTTGTCCAGGTCGAAGCGGTGCATCACGTAGAAATAGCCGCTCTGTGCCAGCCAGACGCATATCGACTCGTCGACCACGGTTTTCATGTTCGCCGGCACCACCGGTATGCGAAAGCGCCGCCCGCCAAGCTCGGTGCTCGCGTCGCATTCCGAGCGGCTCTCGACGCGGCACTTGCGCGGCAGCAGCAGGATGTTCTCGTAGTCGAATATTTCCATGGGGGCTCCAAGCTCCAGAAGACTGTTGAGTTGAACAGGTGAGCGCTTGGAGGTAGCCCAGTCACGATTTCCGGACGCTAGAAACGGCCAAAAATAGAAAGCCGGGCTTCCATGCGTAAGTCCGATAGACGAGTTTAGCAGCGCGAATTGCCCCCATTCGGTAATTGTGATCTTGCCCCTGTTTTCGGGACGCCAGAGGCTGCTCATCATGCGTACTTCATGTCTTGCAGCCGGGCCGCGATTCAGCGCTGCTCGAACGTCATCGGGCTGACATAGCCCAGCTTCGAGTGCAATCTCCTGTAGTTTTAAAACGTCAGCCAGTCCATCACCTCGTCCATGGCCTCACGGCGCGTGGCGAGCCGCCTGCCGTACAGCCTGCCAACCTTCAAGCGGCTCCAAAGGCTCTCCGTGGGCGCGTTGTGCCAGCAGTCCCTTTCGCCGCTCCTCGAACACTTCATCTCTTAGCCCTTGAGCGCGTTTCGGAAAGTTTGGCTGCAAGACTGGCTACCACGACCCGAATGGAAGATCAGCCCGGGCGCGGGACGGCGTCTGAACCAGCCCATGGTCCGCGTCAATACGCCGGTCGGTCAGGATCGTTGACGCGGACCACATCAGGATGCCATGGTGGCCAGCCTCACGCACTCAATAGCCTACGGGCCAGCACAGACTGCATATCCCGGCGGCCATCGGCCATCAGGTAGATGATGACTTTGCTGGCCATCAGCCGGGCGCGCGCTTGGCCCGCAGACGGGCGACCACATCTGCCACTGGCTTGACCTTGCCAGTAGCCACAGCCTCACTGCCGATGGCCAGGATCTTGAGTAGCGCCAGGGTTTGCTGGGTTTCCTCGAACGCTGCCAGGTCTTGCAACACGGCCTTGGCCTCACCGTTTTGCGTGATGACCAAGGGTTCGCGCTGTTCAGCGAGGCGTGCCAGCACCGCAGCGGCGTTGGCTTTGAGGTAGCTGATCGGCTTGACTTGATGAGTAACGCACCGCGTTGATCCTGGAAATTTCAACAAGACTGAATATGGTCGTTTAATGGTCTGACCTGAGGGCGGTCAACCTGGCTGTCAAAGTCTGAGCGGGAGAAGCATCTCCACGTACCGAGAGCCCGACAGCTATCGCCTCATATCGTCGGGGAAGTCCAATCAACAGCAAACGAATCCCCATGAAAAAAATCTCCGCTGGACCCTGCCGGAAAATTGATTTTTTCGCAGCCGAACAGCGGCTGGTTCACTGGGCAAGCGGTGTGGCCAGTCAGCGAATGGGTCACGGCGGGCACGCCGGCAGGAGCTGTCTGTTGAATGCCATCCATGCGAACATCCACTTGAAAGTTACAATTACATCATCGACGGGGGGAGGAAAAACAGCATGGCAGCAAGGCGGATCCGAACCGGCTGTCTTCCTACAATCCCCATGGTGCGTCGTGACGTCAACGAAAGCCTGCAGGTCAAACGCGAGGGGCGGTCCGCTGCCGGGGCCAATCTCCCGGTAAAAAGATGGCCGCGCAATGCTGCGAGCTGACAGACCCCTTGAACGTCTACCCATGCCCTCCGACACCCTGTACCCATCGGCCCTATTGGCCCACCTCAATCCCGAGCAGCGTGCTGCCGTCACCCTGCCTGCCGAGCATGCCCTGATCCTGGCCGGTGCCGGCTCCGGCAAGACGCGGGTCCTGACCACACGCATCGCCTGGCTGCTGCAGACCGGCCAGGTGTCGCCCGCGGGGGTGCTGGCCGTGACCTTCACCAACAAGGCGGCCAAGGAGATGATGACGCGGCTCTCCAGCATGCTGCCGGTCAACGTGCGCGGCATGTGGATCGGCACCTTTCACGGCCTGTGCAACCGCTTCCTGCGGGCCCATTACAAGCTGGCGGCGCTGCCGCAGAGCTTTCAGATCCTGGACACCCAGGACCAGCTCTCGGCGATCAAGCGCCTGATGAAGCAGTTCAACATCGACGACGAGCGTTTCCCAGCCAAGCAGACACAGTGGTTTATCGGCGGCTGCAAGGAAGACGGCCTGCGCCCCAACATGGTCGAGGCCCGCGACGAGGAGACCCGGCGCAAGGTCGAGATCTACCAGCTGTACGAAGAGCAATGCCAGCGCGAAGGTGTTGTCGACTTCGGCGAGCTGATGCTGCGCAGCTACGAGGTGCTGCGCGACAACGACGCGATCCGTGAACATTACCACCGGCGCTTTCGCCACATCCTGATCGATGAGTTTCAGGATACCAACAAGCTGCAGTACGCCTGGATCAAGATGCTGGCCGGCGCCGACCCGGCGGGCAGCGTCCGGCCGGCACTGGACCTGCACCGTGGCGGCTGTGTGCTGGCCGTGGGCGACGACGACCAGAGCATCTATGCCTTTCGCGGTGCGCGGGTAGGCAACATGGCTGATTTCGTGCGCGAATTCGGCGTGCGCCACCAGATCAAGCTCGAACAGAACTACCGCAGCTTCAGCAACATCCTCGACAGCGCCAACGCACTGATCAGCCACAACCACAAACGCCTGGGCAAGAACCTGCGTACCGACCAGGGGCCCGGCGAGCCGGTGCGGGTGTACGAGTCGACCAGTGACCTGGCCGAGGCGAAGTGGATGGTCGACGAGATGCGCCAGCTGGTACGCGACGGCAGTGACCGCAAGGAGATTGCCGTGCTGTACCGCAGCAATGCGCAAAGCCGCGTCATCGAGACGGCGCTGTTCAACGTCGGTATGCCGTACCGGGTCTATGGCGGGCTGCGCTTCTTCGAGCGGGCCGAAATCAAGCACGCACTGGCCTATCTGCGCTTGCTGGAAAACCCGGGCGACGACACCAGCTTCCTGCGGGTCGTGAATTTCCCGCCGCGTGGCATAGGTGCGCGCAGCTTGGAGCAGGTCCAGGACGTCGCGCGTGCCAGCGGCCAGTGCCTGCACGATGCGGTCAGTGCCGTTGGCGGCAAGGCGGGCGCCAACATGGGGGCCTTTGTGGCCAGCATCCAGACGCTGCGCACGCAGACCCAGGGATGGTCGCTGCGCGAGATCATCGAACGGGTGCTTGACACCAGCGGCCTGGTCGAGCACTACCGCGCCGAACGCGAGGGCGCGGACCGCGTCGAGAACCTGGAAGAACTGGTGAACGCCGCCGAGAGTTTCGTGACGCACGAAGGATTTGGCCGCGAGGCGGTGGCCCTGCCCGTGGAGGAGCTGGCGCCGGCGCCCGATGCCGAAACCGGTGAGACGCTGTCTCCGCTGGCGGCCTTTCTGACCCATGCCGCGCTGGAGTCCGGCGACAACCAGGCGCAGGCCGGCCAGGACGCGATCCAGCTCATGACCGTGCACTCCAGCAAAGGGTTGGAATTCGACTGTGTGTTCATCACCGGCATGGAAGAAGGCTTGTTCCCCCACGAAAACTCGATGAGTGACCACGACGGCCTGGAAGAGGAGCGCAGGCTGATGTATGTGGCCATCACCCGGGCGCGCAAGCGGCTGTACCTGAGCCACTCGCAGACGCGCATGCTGCACGGCCAGACGCGTTACAACATGCGCAGCCGCTTTTTCGACGAACTGCCCGAATCCGCATTGAAATGGATCACTCCGCGCCACCCGGGGTTCGGCAACAGTGCCAGTACCCCGGCCTGGGTCAACCGGCCTGAGCCGGGCTTCGCCACCCGCCAGGTCGAGGTGGTGCCTGAACGCAAGGTCTCGGCCCACGGCCTGCGCAATGGCATGCAGGTGTTCCACACCAAATTCGGCGAAGGCACGGTGATGACCCTGGAGGGTACCGGGGACGATGCGCGTGCGCAGATCAGTTTTCCCCGGCATGGAGTGAAATGGTTGGCTTTATCGGTAGCCAAACTCATCCCAGTGCCTTGAGTGCTTCACCATGATGTCTTTGCCAGCGCGTTGTGCGCCGATCTGAAACGAGTCACGGAGGCCTATTCATGAAGACCCACATCGGAATCGCCGGTTGTGTGCTGGCAGGGTGCCTGCTGGCCATGCCGGCATCTGCTGCTGATACCGGGCCGGCCGTGCGCCAGCCCAGCGCCAGTGAGCGCCTGGATCTGGCCCGCGAAGCCATCCAGAAGCAGGACTGGAGACGTTCGCTGGCCGAGCTGAACCTGGCGGTGCGTGAAGAGCCCCGCAATGCCGACGTGCACAACCTGCTCGGGTATACCTACCGCAAGCAGGCCACGCCGAACCTGCCCAAGGCCTTCGAGCACTACAAGACGGCACTCAGCCTGAACCCGAAACACAAGGGTGCCCACGAGTATGTCGGCGAGGCCTACCTGATGGACAAGAAGCCCCAGGAGGCCGAGAAGCATCTTGCCGAGCTTGAAAGGCTTTGCGGCAACAAGACCTGCGAGGAGTATGCCGACCTCGCCAAGGCGATCACCGCCTATAAGGCCAAGAACTGACGGGATTCATTTGGTGGGTGGCGACGCGGGGTGGGGCTGTACGGCCGTGCCGTCGAGGTAGCCCGTGCCATCTTTCGCACCCTTGCGCCCCGCGATCTGCCAGGCCGTGCGCTGGCCAACGAGCCGGCCCAGATTCTCGAGCTCTTCGTCACCATGGTTGATCGCCGGCGCCGGCCGTAGCCAGCGGCCATCGACCGGCTGCACCTCACCCCAGAACGCCTGGTGGTAACTGGCCTGGCTCAGCGCGCGCTGGTTGCCGCTTTCCATGTCGACCTCGCCATAACAGTTGCAAAAATAACTGCGCCCGCCCTGGCTGGCCATGATCTCGGTATACACACCGGTGCCGCGGATGCCGGCGGTCAACGTGGGTGTGACGATCTGGCGCCTGGTTCCGCTGCCCCAGACACTGACCACGCCGCCGGTGAGCAGTCGCAGCACGCTGACGGTAAACAGCGACGGCCCGCGTTCGACCGCCAGGCGCGAATTCTGGCGCACCCGAAAGGCGCTGTTACCCACCACGAACACCAGTGAACTGCCGGGGCCGGTCACGATGTCATCGCCGGTCTGGATGGTGGCGTCCGGGCGCAGCCGCTCGCCATTGAGGCGTGCATCGCCGATCAGTTCGACAATGTTGCTGCGCGACTGGGCTTGAGCGCTGCCGAAGCCGCCCAGTGCCGTCCACGCCGCGGCAGCGCCCAGGAAGGACCGGCGCTGATACCACAACAGCTCGGATTCGGTACGGTTCTGCAGGATGTGCCGGCTCATGGAGTCTCCTCGGGTGGGGCTTCGAAACAGTCGCGGAAGCTGAAGTAGGTCGACGTGAAAAACATGGCCGCAATCAGCATCGCCGCCGGCATCAGGGCAATGCCTGCCACCTCCGGGCTGCCGATCAGCCCGGCAAACAGCGACACTAGCAGTATGGCACCCATCAGTATCGCCATCCAGACAACGCCAAAGATCAAAAAGGCCCAGAAGTTGCGCAGGCAGGCGACCAGGCTGAAGAAGATGCTCTTGGCGGCAGGAACCCCATGCCAGTGCAGCAATGCCGGCGCATGCCAGAACATCAGCGACAACGGAAGCTGCATCAGCAGGAAGGCCAGCATGGCCGTCTGGGTATCGGGGTCGCGAGCCATTTCCATGGTGGGCATCTTGCCGGCGATGTAGCCACTGGCAAAACCGCCGCCATCGAACAGCGCCGTGATACCCATGATGACCCAGAAGCTGCTGCCGTACACCACGCCCAGCAGCAGCATCCCTCGAAGCTCCTGCCGCCCGGCCCGGAAAGCACTCAGAAACACCGTGGGCATCGGGAACTTGCCGGTTTCTGCTTCTCGGCTGGCGGCCATCAGCCCGAGCGTGCAGGCCGGCAACAGCGCCAGGGCCAGCGACAGGCCCACCACCGGGATGCTGCCTGCGATCGACATCACGGCCAGAAACATGAAGAACAGCCCTGACAGCGCCAGTGGCTGGCGAAAGAAGGTGCGCATGCCCAGCCGGATCCAGGTCACGCCCTGGCGCGCGGGTACGATTTGCAGCTTCATGGTGCGCCCAGCCCGGCAATGTGCTGGCGCAGCACCCGTTCGAAATGGGCCGGGTCGTGCGGTTGGAGCATGGAAGCCTCGCGTGGCAGGTGAAGGTCCCACAGGCGTGAGATCCAGAAGCGCAGGGCGCCGGCGCGTTGCATCGCCGGCAACAGTCGGCGCTCGGCCGCTGTCAAAGGGCGTACCTGCGCATAGGCCTGCAGAAATGTGTCGTGTCGGTGGGCATCCTGCTCGCCGGTGGCGAGGTCCACGCACCAGTCGTTCAGGCACACGGCGATGTCGAACAGCCAACTGTCGACGCCAGCGAAATAGAAGTCGAAGAAGCCGCTCAGCACAGGATCGGCCGTGCCGATGTGCGGCGTGTCAAACAGCACGTTGTCGCGGAACAGGTCGGCATGAATCGGCCCGCGCGGCAGTGCGGTGTAGGTCGATCCGGCTGCGACATGATTCTGGTAGGCCAGCTCGCTTTGCAACAGCGCGGCCTGATCCTGCTCCAGGAATGGAAGTATGGCCGGCGCGGTAGCGTTCCACCAGGCCAGCCCGCGCAAATTCGGCTGCTGCAGCGGAAAATCCGTGCCCGCAAGATGCATGCGGGCCAGCATCGCGCCAACGCAGCAGCAATGGGCGTCTTCGGGCGCCAGCGCGCTGGCGCCCGCAAGGCGGTTGACCACCGTGGCCGGTTTGCCCTGCACGTTATGCAGGTAGACGCCCAAGGCGTCGGTCGCGGGATCGGGTACCGGCACGCCGCGGTGCGCCAGGTGCTTCATCAGCGCCAGGTAAAACGGCAACTGGTCGAAGCGCAGCCGCTCAAACAGCGTCAGGACGTAAGCACCCTGGTCGGTGGTAACGAAATAGTTGGTGTTTTCGATGCCGCCCGCACAGCCCTGCATGTCCTGCAACGCGCCCAGATCGAGGCGGTGGAGGAGGGCGCTGGCTTCGTCGAAAGTGACCTCGGTGTAAACCGCCATGAATCAGTGGCCCGACGCTCAAAAACCCAGAATCTTCCAGACCCGGGTGCCGCCAGAGCCCGACGCGCTGTTGCGTTCGCCACCCGACGGCGCGCGGTTGGCGCTGGGCGGCAGGATATCGTAGGCCGGCATGCCGCCCTTGGGGGAGACGGTGATGGATTGGGTTTCGCCACCCACGCGTACTTCGTCGATACGGGAGCCACTGTCTTCGACGCGGATGCGTTCGATTTTTCGGTCGACCTGCGGGTCGTTGGAGGGTGCTGGCGCCTGGGCCAGGCAGAACCCCGCGGTGCACAGGAGGGGCAGCGCCGTGGCGGCGATGGACAGAAGGCTTTTGCGCATGGCGCCATTGTAGAACCACCGTCCAGGGCGGCGGCGCAGGCAAAATGCACGCATGAGCGATACCCTTCCCACTTCGGCGCCGCCGGATCCAGCGCCTCCCTGCAGCCTGCTGCTGGTGGATGGCTCCAGCTACCTGTACCGCGCCTACCATGCCATGCCGGACCTGCGCGCCGTGCCCGGCGACCCCACCAGCGCTGCGACCGGTGCCATCCGCGGCATGATCAACATGATGCAGAGCCTGCGCAAGGAGGTCCGGGCCGACTACGCTGCGTGTGTCTTTGATGCCCGTGGCCCGACCTTCCGGGATGCGATCTACGACCAGTACAAGGCCCAGCGCGCGCCGATGCCGGAGGACCTGCGCGCGCAGATTCCACCGATCCACGCGGTGGTGCGCCTGATGGGCTGGAAGGTGCTCGATGTTCCCGGCGTGGAAGCCGACGACGTGATCGGCACCCTGGCCGTTGCTGCGGCGGCACAGGGCATCGAGGTCATCGTGTCGAGTGGCGACAAGGATCTGGCCCAACTGGTGGATGCGCGCATCACGATCATCGACACCATGAGCGGCCGCCGCCGGGACCTGGCCGGTGTCGAAGCCGAGTTTGGCGTGCCCGCGCGGCTGATGGTGGATTTTCAGACGCTGGTGGGCGACACGGTGGACAACGTGCCCGGCGTCGAGAAGGTCGGCCCCAAGACTGCTGCCAGGTGGCTGCAGCAATACGGCTCGCTGGACAATATCGTCGCCCACGCCGCCGACATCAAGGGCGTGGCCGGCGAGAACCTGCGCAAGGCGCTCGACTGGTTGCCCACCGGGCGCGCGTTGCTGACAGTCAGGACCGACTGCGACCTCACCGGCTGGGTCGACGGCCTGCCGTCGTTCGAGTCGCTCCGCCTGGGCGACAGCGATGCCTCGGCTCTGCGCGACTTCTACGAGCAGTACGGCTTCAAGGGCCTAGCGCGCACGGCGGCGGCACTGAACACCAATCCCGCCAGCGCGCAGGCGCCGCCGGTCGACGACGCCAACCCGGGGCTGTTTGACCTGCCGCCTGCCGCCTCGCGCGCCAGCTCGCTGGACTACGCGACCGTGCTGACCTGGGAGCAGCTCGAGCACTGGATCGCGCGCCTGATGGCGGCAGATCTCGTGGCCGTCGACACCGAGACCACGTCGCTGGATGCCTTGCGTGCCGAGATCGTTGGCCTGAGTTTCAGCGTGCAGCCCGGCCAGGCCGCCTACGTGCCCCTGGCCCACACCTATCCCGGTGCGCCCGAGCAGCTGCCGCGCGATGCGGTGCTGGCGCGCCTGAAGCCCTGGCTCGAAGACCCGCAGTACCAGAAGCTGGGCCAGCACATCAAGTACGACCGCCACGTGTTCGCCAACCACGGCATCGAGGTGCAGGGCTACGCCCACGACACCATGCTGCAGAGTTATGTGCTGGAGGTCCACAAGCCGCATGGTCTGGCCAGCCTGGCCGAGCGTCATCTGGGGCGCAAGGGCATCAGCTACGAAGCCCTGTGTGGCAAGGGTGCACACCAGATCGGCTTCGAGCAGGTCGATATTGCCCGCGCCGCCGAGTACTCCTGCGAAGACTCCGACCAGACGCTGGATGTGCACCTCGCGCTGTGGCCGCGCCTGCAGGCCGATGGGCCGCTGCTGTTCATCTACCAGCTCGAGATCCAGAGCAGCGAGGCGCTCTATCGCATCGAGCGCAACGGGGTGCTGATCGATGCCGCCACACTGGCCACCCAGAGCCATGACCTGGGCCAGCGCATCCTGCAACTCGAGAGCGAGGCCCACACGCTGGCGGGCCAGCCGTTCAACCTGGGCAGCCCGAAGCAGATCGGCGAGATCTTCTTCGGCAAGCTCGGCCTGCCGGTGGTCAAGAAGACCGCCACCGGCGCGCCGAGCACCGACGAGGAGGTGCTCGAGAAGCTGGCCGAAGACTTTCCATTGCCGGCCAAGATCCTGGAGCACCGTGGCCTGGCCAAGCTCAAGGGCACCTACACCGACAAGCTGGCGCAACTCGCCTTGCCGCGGACCGGCCGGGTGCACACGCATTACGCGCAGGCGGTGGCGGTGACCGGGCGCCTGAGCAGCAACGACCCCAATCTGCAGAACATTCCGATCCGCACGCCCGAAGGCCGGCGCGTGCGCGAGGCTTTCATAGCGCCGACTGGCAGCCTGATCGCCAGTGCCGACTACAGCCAGATCGAGCTGCGCATCATGGCCCACATCAGTGCCGACGAGGCCCTGCTGCGCGCCTTCACCGAGGGCATGGACGTGCACCGTGCCACGGCCGCCGAGGTGTTCGGCATTGCGCCGGAGCGGGTCAGCAGCGAGCAGCGGCGTTATGCCAAGGTGATCAACTTCGGCCTGATCTACGGCATGAGTGCCTACGGCCTGGCGCGCAGCCTGCAGATCGACAACACCGCGGCCAAGAACTACATCGAGCGCTACTTCCAGCGCTATCCAGGCGTCAGGCGCTACATGGACGAGACGCGCGAGCGGGCCCGAGAAACCGGGTATGTCGAGACGGTGTTCGGGCGGCGCCTTTATCTGCCGGAAATCCGCTCCCCCAACGGTCCGCGGCGCAGCGGTGCCGAGCGCCAGGCCATCAACGCCCCGATGCAGGGCACGGCGGCCGACCTGATCAAGCTCAGCATGGTGCAGGTGCAGCAGGTGCTGGACCAGCAGTCGCGTGGCACCCGCATGATCATGCAGGTGCATGATGAACTGGTGTTCGAAGTGCCCCTGGCCGAGGTGGATTGGCTGCGCCAGGAAGTTCCGCGCATCATGGCGGGAGTGGCTGCGCTGAAGGTGCCCTTGCTGGCAGAAATGGGTGTCGGCCCCAACTGGGACCAGGCGCACTGAGCCTGCCGGGCGTCAGTCGAGTTGTGCGGCTTGGGAGCGCGGGGCATCCTTGTCGATGTCCCAGTCGGCCTGGCCGGCCACTTCGAAACGCGCCCGGCCATCGGTCTTGGCGCGGTACATCGCGGTATCGGCCGCGTTGACCAGCCCCTCCGGGTCTTTGGCGCCGGCTGGAAACACCTGGGCCACGCCGATGGTGAAGGTGACGTGGTTGTCGGTGGGCGAGGAGCCGTGCGGGATGTTCTCGCGGTGGATCGCGTCCAGGCAGCGCCGGGCCAGGTCGCGCGCATCGTCGAGATCGGCACCGGGCAGCAGCAGCACGAACTCTTCGCCGCCATAACGTGCCAGCAGCTCGCCCGCTCGCCGCACGCAGGACGCCAGCACTTGCGTGACCCGGCGCAGGCATTCATCACCCGCCACATGGCCGTAATGGTCGTTGAAGCGTTTGAAATGGTCGATGTCGACCAGCAGCAGGCTCAGGCTGCTGCCGGTGCGCGCGGCGCGTTGCCATTCGATGGCCAGTGTCTGGTCGAATTTGCGCCGGTTGGCGATGCCCGTCAGCCCATCGGTGGCGGACTGGCGCGAGAGGCTTTCGTTCGCCTGGGCCAGCAGTTGTTCCTTGCGAACGAGGGCGGTGACCTCGGCGCGGGCCACGACGGTGTGGCCGGTCGATGTACGGACTTCGTAGGTGTGGATCCAGCGGTCATCGGCATAGTGCTGCAGCATCGGCTGCATGTCGCCGTGGCCGTGGCCGTGGCCCAGGCGCTGTGCAACCCAGTGTTCGGGGTCCTTGACCGTGTCGGTCAGCAGGCCCGATGCCAGCTCGCGGCGCAGCGCGGCCTCGCGGCTGTCGCCGTCCGTACCCGGCGCAAACAGCGCCGGGAGCATCTCGCCCAGGCAGCGATTGCGGATCACTTCGCGGTCGTCGGCATCGTAGATCGCAATGCCGATGGGCAATGCGTCCAGTGCGCTGGCCAGCAGCCCGTGGGCCCGCTCGGCGTTCCGCTGTGCCTGCGTCATGGCAGTTTCGTGTGTGAAGGCCAGACTCGCGGCGACTTCCGCACGGTGCCGGTCCCGGTGGGCCGCCAGGGCTGCACGCGTGGCCGATACAGTCGCCAGCAGCAACAGCAGCATGCCCGAGAGCCCCAGCACCAGGGCGCTTTGCAGGCTGGCCTGCGACATCGCCTGCCACCATGCCACCAGCGTGCACGACACACCCGCCGCGGCCAGCGGCAGGGCGGATCGGACGGCAGAAGGCGTGTGGGTAGGCGTGCGGGAAGGCGGCATGGCAATTTGAAGGGCGACCAACACGGGGATCGGTTGCCATTCTGGGTCCAATCACCCCGTACACCGAGGACATTGATCACAGTTATCGGCCATAGTGGCGAGAAGCTGTAGGGCGGGCAAACCCGTAGATCGCCCTTGCGCCACAGATATGCGGCGAAGACGTGCCAGCGCCCTGGCGGCGGACCTTTGCGGTGCTTCTTGACACGGTTGCTAAGATCAAGCGAACCCCCGGCCGGATTCCCGCGCCTGCAGGAACGAAAAGCAAGTGAGATATCCCCCATGACTGTGTTGGCAATTTTGCTGGGCACCCTGACAGCCGGCATTGGCAGCGTCTGGATTGCCGCACTGTTGAGTTTTGGCATGCTGGCGCGCTACACCCGCCACATGCTGAGCCTGGCTGCGGGCGCTTTGCTGGCGACCGCTTTCATGCACCTGTTGCCGGAGGCTTTCGAGAGCGATGCCGGCGCGCACGACCTGTTCGTGGCCCTGCTGGTAGGCCTGGTGTTCTTTTTTCTGCTCGACAAGGCCGAGTTGTGGCACCACGGGCACGAGCACCACCGGGAAGCGGATCATGGACACGCGCACAGCGATGACGCCGTCCCTGGCCATGCCCCGGCGCGCCCGGTGGGCGGTGGCTGGGCCGTGCTGGCGGGCGACAGCGTGCATTGTTTCGGCGACGGCATCCTGATCGCCTCGGCCTTCGTGGCCGACACCCGGCTGGGCATCATCGCCTCGCTGGCCGTGCTGGCGCACGAGATTCCGCACCACATGGGCGACTTGTTCGTGTTGTCTGCCGGATCCAGCAACCGGCATGCCGCGCTGCTGAAGGTGTCGATGGCGGGCGCCGTGACCGCCATCGGCGGCATGGCCGGTTACTGGCTGGTCGACCTGCTGTCGGCCTACCTGCCGTTCTTTCTGGTGGCTGCCAGCAGCAGTTTCGTCTATGTGGCGCTGGCCGATCTGATTCCGCAACTGCAGACCCGGCTGACAGCGCGCGAGACGCTGGCCCAGATCAGCTGGTTGCTGTGCGGCATTGCGCTGGTCAGCCTGGTGAGTGGTCTGGCCCACGCCCATTGAGCAACACCTGCGCCAGATCCAGACGCCGGGCACTGTCGAACTGGCGCGGCATGCCGCTCAGCGGGTCGGTGAAACGGACCGAACGGGCCAGCAGCTGCAGCGGGCGCGCAGGGTCGTAGGCCCCCTCGGGCGTGAGAGTGGGGTAGATACCGTCCCCCACGATCGGCAATCCCAGCGCCAGCATGTGGACCCGCAGCTGGTGGCGATGGCCGGTCACCGGCTCCAGTTCGTAGCGCGCCAGATCACCGGCCACTTCCAGCACGCGTAGGTGGGTCTGGGTATTGGGCTCGCCGGCAAGCTCCCTCTGCTGCATGAAGTGGTCCGAAGGCCCGATCCGGCTGATGCGTGTCAGCGGCAATGCCAGATCCGCGCGCCAGGGTGCAATCGCCTCGTACGTCTTGCGGATGCGGTGCTCGCGAAACAACGCATGGTAGGTGCCACGGGTTTCGGGCTGGATCGAGAACAGTACCAGGCCGGCGGTGTCGCGGTCGATGCGGTGCAGCGGCACCAGCGTGTCGATGCCCAGTTTGCGCCTGAGCCGCACCAGCACGGTCTCCTGAAGGTAGGGGCCGGAGGGCGCCACAGGCAGAAAGTGCGGCTTGTCCACCACCAGCAGGTGCGCGTCCTGGTAGAGGAGGGTCTCGTCGAACGGGATCCGGGGCTCGGCGTCGACCGTGCGGTAGTAATACAGCCGCAGGTGGGGTCGGTAGGCCCGATCGGCCGTCACGGCCTGGCCGTGTTCGTCCACCACATCGCCGCGCGCGATGCGCGCCAGCCAGGTCGACCGATCTTGCTGCGGAAAGCGCGCGACCAGAAAGTCGAGCATCGAAGGCCACGGGCCCGGCGGCAGCCCAACGCAGCTGGCGCCGACGCCATCGCGCAGCGGCAGCACCGGGGCGCCGGGTGGGCCTAGACGCGGTGAAACACCAGGTCCCATACGCCGTGGCCCAGACGCAGCCCGCGGTTTTCGAACTTGGTCAACGGCCGGTAATGGGGGCGCGGGGCGTATCCGCCAAGCTCCGGGTGGCTGACAGCACTGCGGTTTTCCAGCGCCGGCTCGCGGCTCAGCACATCGCGCATCTGTTCGGCATAGGGCTGCCAGTCGGTCGCGCAGTGGAGGTAGCCGCCCGGCTTGAGGCGTGCGGCCAGCCGCCGGACCCATGCGTCCTGCACCAGTCGGCGCTTGTTGTGGCGCGCCTTGTGCCAGGGGTCTGGAAAAAAGATGTGCACCCCGTCCAGACCGCGCGCGGGTGCATCTGCGGTGTACACCGGCAGCATATGGTCAACGACCTCCACTGCATCGTGCGCGACGATGCGGATGTTCTCCAGGCCGAACTCGCCGATACGCAGGAGCAGCGCGCCGACGCCGGGCGCATGGACTTCGCAACAAAGGAACTGCGTGGCTGACAGCAGGGCGGCTATCTGCGCACTGGCCTCTCCCATTCCGAAACCGATCTCGAGCACCAGCGGCATCGTTGAATTGGCAGGCGCCGGGGCGGTGCGGGTGGCAGGCAGGGCCAGCTGCGGATAGAGGCCAGCCAGCACGTCCAGCGACGCCGCATACGGCACCAGGAAGCGTGGGCCGAGCGTTTCGACGGCCCGGGCCTGCCCGGTGGTCGTCCGACCCGCGCGGCGCACAAAGCTGCGCACGTGACGCGGATATCCGACCCCGTCAGGTGCGCCCGTGTGGGCCGGGGTGGCGTCGGGGGAAGGCAGGGGAGCGGTCGGATTCACAGGGCGGGATTGTAGAGACCACGCCATGCGCTGACCCAGCACAGCAGTACATCGGCGACCGTGCCGCAAGCCGGGGGCAGACCGAGCACCGCTGCGGCCGCACCCAACACGCGTAACGGGTCGGCGGTGTTCATCGCTGCGGCGCCGTTCTGCTTGGACAGCTTGTACCCGTCTGCTGCCAGCACCAGGGGCGTGTGCAGATACTGGGGCAGGCCCAGGCGCAGCGCGCGGTGCAGCAGGATCTGGCGCGCGGTGTTGTCGGCCAGGTCCTCGCCACGCACCACATGGGTGACGCCCTGCGCATGGTCGTCGACCACCACGGCCAGCTGGTAAGCGAAGAGGCCATTGGCGCCTTGGAGCACGAAATCGCCCACCGCCGCTGCAACATCCTGCTGCTGCGCGCCCAGACGCCGGTCGGCCCAGCAGACGATTGCCGCAGCCTCGGGCAGGCGCAAGCGCATCACCCGCAGGGTCTTGCCTTGCAGGCCGGTGCGGCAGGTGCCTGGGTACACCCGCTCGCCATGGCGCTGGCGCACGGCACCCTGGCGGACCAGCGCGTCCTCCACTGCCTTGCGCGAACAGCCGCAGGGGTAGGCGTGGGCCTGGTCGACGAGCTGCTCCAGCGCATTTTGGTAGAGCCGGGTGCGCGCTGTCTGGTACACCGGAGCCTCGTCGGGCACCAGGTTGCAAGCGTGCAATTGCTGCAGGATGACGCGGTCTGCGCCGGGCACGCAGCGGGCGGTGTCGAGGTCTTCAATGCGTACCAGCCAGCGTCCGCCACGGCCGTGGTTCCAGGCGCGTGCATCGAGCCAGCTGGCCAGCGCGGCCACCAGCGAGCCGGCATGCAGCGGACCGGTAGGTGAGGGCGCAAACCGGCCGGTGTAGACGGCTGCCGGGGTACTCACCCCATGGTCAGGGCCAGCGACAGGCCGGACAGAAAGGCGTCCTCGACCCGGTGCCCGGTGCACCAGTCGCCGCACACGCCCAGGCGCACGCGCGCATCCCACAGGTGGCTTTTTCCCAGTGGTTTGACGGTCTGCGCATAGGCCCAGCGGTGGCTGTCGACATGGGTCGGCTCGGCCCGGATGCCCGTCACCTCGGAGAAGGCCTTGCACAGCTTGGCCTGCACCCGCGCGGGATCGTCGGCAAAGTGCTCCTGCGACCAGGCCGCACTGGCCTGCACCGTCCAGCGCTCTACCGGCTCACGGCCGGGCTTGGACGATTCGCGGGCCAGCCAGGCGATGCGGTGATGGGTGCTGCGCGCCGCGTTCCATTGCGGCCCGAGCGTGCTGAAGGACGGTTGCATCGCATTCGGGAAAGCGAGCATCAGCGTCCAGCAAGGGTCGACCTCGACTGCGTCGATCTGCTGGGCCATGGTGTCGGCCAGTTCGGAGTTTCGCAGCAGCTCGCGCGCCTGCCAGGCCGGCAATGCCAGGATGACCGCATCGAAGCCGCTGCGCGTGGCGCGGTGGTGGTCGGTGGCGGTCTCGGCGCCGACGGTGTGCAGCGTCCAGTGGTGGACCTGGCTCGCGTCACGCTCCAGGCGCGTGACACGCGTGTCGAGGAACAGGCTGCCACTGCGCGCCAGCGGCTCGGCCCACGCAGCGGGCAATGCGTTCATGCCGGGTGCGGGAACCCAATGCGGTTCGCGGGCCGGCAGCCCGGCGGCCGCCACCCGGCCATGGGCGTCCAGCACGCGCACGGTATTGGCGCTCCAGGGCTTGCACAGGCCCGGCAACATCTGCAGCGCTTGCGCGAAACGGGTGTCGCGTACGGTGAAATACTGCGCGCCATGGTCGAAGCCGCCAAACGGACTGCTGCGGGTGGCCATGCGGCCGCCGGGGCGTTTGCTCTTGTCGAACAGGCTGACCTGATGGCCGGCTTGCGCCAGGGTGCGTGCGCATGCGATGCCCGCGATGCCTGCGCCGATGACGGCGATGTGCCTGAACTCTGGCATGGGTATCGCTCCTGTTGTTGTAGGAGGCCGACTTTACACGCCTTGTTCAGGCATGGCCGTGGCGCGACAGCAGGGCCTGGCGCGTCGCGGGACTGTCCAGTTGCTTGAGCCACCACTGCAGCGCACGGCCCTGGCGCGTGCGGCTGGCACCCCGCCAGGCGTAGTGCACTCGCACCGTGCGCGGCGGGCGTTCGGTCTGGCGCACCACCAGCCGGCCGCTGGCAATGTAGTCGGCGGCCATGCATTCGGGGACGTGGCCGCCACCCAGGCCGCGCAACTGGGCATCGATCTTGGCCCGCATGTGGGACACGGTGAACACATCCTGACCGTCGAACAGGCCGACCGTCATGCCGTTGCCGCGGGGTATGGAGTCTGCGGCAGCAATGGCGCGGTGCTGGCGCAGCATCGAATCGGACAGCGGCTCGGTCGCGGTGGCAAGCGGGTGGTGGGGTGCCACTGCATAGACGAAGCGCGCCTCGCCGAGCGGCCGGCTGTGGACGTCGGAATGGTTGGTGTAGTCGGTCACCCCGATGGCCAGGTCCGCCTGACCGGAGGTCAAGGCGAACAGCGTGCCCGAGAGGGACTCCTCGCGCAGGCGCACGCGGGTCGGGGGGGCCAGGGCAAAGAAGCTCTCGCTCAGTTCCATCAGCGTCACCTGCGAGATGATGCTGTCCACGGCAATCGTCAGCTGGGATTCCCATCCGGTGGCCACGCGCTTCACGCGGTTGGCCATGGCGTCGATCGCTTCCAGCACATGGGCGCCTTCGGTCAGCAGCTCGGCGCCGGCGCTCGTCAGGCGGGCCTGCCGCGTGCTGCGGTCGAACAGCAGCACATCGAGTGCCTCCTCGATCTGGCGCACACGGTAGGTGAGTGCACTGGGCACCAGCCCGATCGCCCGCGCTGCCGCAGCAAAGCTGCCGGCCCGGGCAATGGATTGCAGCATGGACAGGGCGTCCGGGGTCAGGACATCGCGCGGGTTGGCCATGGACTATTCAAAAAATTTGAATGATGCCATCAAATCTGCAGCACCTGCAATCCGCGATGCTGGCCTAAAGTCCAACGATCGTCATCCACAGGAACGCACCATGTTGACCTTGCGCAGATCCGCTGACCGGGGCTTCGCCGACCACGGCTGGCTGAAGTCCCACCACAGCTTTTCGTTTGCCGGCTACCAAGATCCGGCCCACATGGGCTGGGGCAACCTGCGCGTCATCAACGAGGACCGTATCGCGCCGGGTGCCGGCTTTGGCACCCATGGCCACCGCGACATGGAGATCATCAGCTATGTGCTGAGCGGCGAACTGGCACACAAGGACACGCTGGGCAACGTCCGGGGCATTCCCCCGGGCGACGTGCAGCGCATGAGTGCGGGCACCGGGGTGCGCCACAGCGAGTTCAACCACGCGCCGAACGAGAGCACCCATTTCCTGCAGATCTGGATCGAGCCCGACGTCACCGGCATTGCGCCGGGATACGAGCAGAAAACTTTCGAAACCGCAGACAAGCAGGGCCGCCTGCGGCTGGTCGCGGCACCCGCCGGTGCGGATGGCGCGGTGACAATCCATGCCGACGCCTCGATGTATGCCGGGCTGTTCGACGGGGCCGAATCGGCCTCGCTGGAACTGCGCAGCGGCCGCAAGGGCTATGTGCATCTGGTGCGTGGTCAACTGACGGTAAACGGGCAGACCCTGTCTGCCGGCGACGCTGCGCTGCTCGATGGCGAGCGTCGGGTCGACCTGTCCGGTGGCGTACACGCCGAGGTGCTGGTTTTCGACCTGGCCGCCTGAGTTGCGCTGCACCTGGCCCTGATCGCCACCGGCATGCAGTCGATTCATTTTCATTTTCACAACGGAGTTCACGAATGGCAAAAGTAGCAGTGGTTTTTCATTCCGGATATGGTCACACCTTGCGCATGGCGCAGGTCATCGCCGAGGGTGCCGATGCGGAGCTGATCGCCATCGACGCCGACGGCAACCTGCCCGACGGCGGCTGGGACACGCTGGCCGCGGCCGATGCCATCATCTTCGGCTCGCCGACCTACATGGCCAACGTGAGCTGGCAGTTCAAGAAATTCGCCGACGCCTCCAGCAAGCAGTGGTACGTGCAGGCCTGGAAGGACAAACTGGCCGCCGGCTTCACCAACAGCGCCGGCCTGAACGGCGACAAGCTGGCCACCCTGAACAGCCTGTTCGGTCTGGCCATGCAGCACAGCATGATCTGGGTCAGCCAGGGCCTGATGCCCAGCAATGCCCGGGCCACCACCCGCAACGACATCAACAACCTGGTGTCTTACAGCGGTGCCATGGCGCAGTCGCCGTCGGACGCGGGTGCCGACGCGATCCCCAGCGGTGACATCGAGACCGCGCGCCTGTTCGGCCAGCGCGTCGCCGAGGTGGCCCGCAAGTACCGCGGCTGATCGGGCCAAACCTACAATGGGCGCATGTTTGTCCACCTGCGCCTGCACACCGAATTTTCCGTAGTCGACGGCACCAACCGCATCGATGACGTGGTCGCGGCGGCCGCCGCCGACGGCCAGCCTGCACTGGGCATTACCGATCTGAACAACCTGTTCGGAGCCATCAAGTTCTACAAGGCGGCGCGCGGCAAGGGCGTCAAGCCGCTGATCGGCGCTGAAATCCTGTGCGAGGGGCTGGGCACGGATGCCCAGGCCTCCTGGCGCATGCTGCTGCTGGTGCAGAACCAGCAGGGGTATCTGCATCTGTCCGAGTTGCTGGCGCGGGCCTACACCCGCAATATGGGGCGGGGGCAGCCGGCGGTCCAGTGGGCCTGGCTCGAAGAGTTGTCTGGCGGGCTGATTGCGCTGTCAGGCGCGCAGGCCGGCGCAGTGGGGCAGGCGCTGGTGCAGGGCGACACGGCACGCGCGCATGCCATCGCGCTGCAACTGGCTGCCTGTTTCCCGCACCGGTTCTACATCGAGTTGCAGCGGGCTGGGCGACCCGACGACGAACGCCACGTGGTGGCGGCGGCGCAGCTCGCAGCGCGCATGGGCTTGCCGGTGGTGGCCACCCATCCGGTGCAGTTCACCGCACCCGACGACTACGAGGCGCATGAGGCGCGCGTGTGCATTGCAGACGGCGAGGTGCTGGGCAATACCCGGCGGGTGCGCCGCTTCACCCGTGAACAGTATTTCAAGAGCAGTGCCCAGATGCAAGCGCTGTTCGCCGATCTGCCTTCGGCCACTGCCAATGCGCTCGAGATCGCCAAGCGCTGCAACCTGACGCTGGTGCTGGGCAAACCGCAGCTGCCGGACTTTCCCACGCCGATGGTCAACGGGCAGCAGATGAGCCCGCAGGACTACTTCCGCCATGCGTCGCACGAGGGTCTGAATGACCGTCTTGCGCATCTGTACCCGGACGCGGCGCGGCGCGAGCAGGAGCGCCCACGGTATCTGGAGCGCCTGGAGTTCGAAATCGCGACCATTCTGAAGATGGGTTTCCCCGGCTACTTCCTGATCGTCGGCGACTTCATCCACTGGGCCAGGCACAACGGCTGCCCGGTCGGCCCCGGCCGGGGCTCTGGCGCCGGGTCGCTGGTGGCCTATTCGCTCAAGATCACCGACCTGGACCCTTTGCAATACAACCTTCTTTTCGAGCGCTTCTTGAATCCTGAGCGGGTCTCCATGCCCGACTTCGACATCGACTTCTGTCAGGCCAACCGCGACCGCGTCATCGACTACGTCAAGTCCAAGTATGGCAAGGAAGCGGTGAGCCAGATCGTCACCTTCGGAACCATGGCCGCGCGCGCCGCCATCCGGGACGTCGGGCGGGTGCTCGACATGAGTTACACCTTTTGCGATGGCATCAGCAAGCTGATACCGAACAAGCCCGGCACCCACATCACCATCGACGGCGCCATCAAGGCCGAGCCGGTGCTGGCCGAGCGACTGGCCAAGGAGGACGACGTCAAGACCCTGCTGGCACTGGCCCAGAAGCTCGAAGGCATGACACGCAACGTGGGCATGCACGCCGGTGGTGTGCTGATCGCCCCCGGCAAGCTGACCGACTTCTGCCCGCTGTACCAGCAGCCCGGCAGCGACTCTGCCGTGAGCCAGTACGACAAGGACGACGTCGAGGCGATCGGCCTGGTCAAGTTCGACTTTCTGGGGCTGGCCACGCTGACTATCCTGGAGATCGCCAAGCACATGATCGTGGCCCGCCACAAGGGCCAGGAGCACTTTGCCTTCGAGAACCTGCCGCTGGACGACCCCCGGGTCTACAAGCTGTTCGCCGACGGCCTGACCGAAGCCGTGTTCCAGTTTGAATCGCGCGGCATGCAGGGCATGTTGCGCGACGCCAAGCCGACGCGGCTGGAAGACCTGATCGCACTGAACGCCCTGTACCGCCCCGGCCCGATGGACCTGATCCCGACCTTCGTGGCGCGCAAGAACGGCCGCGAGTTGGTCGAGTACCCGCACCCGATGGTGGCCGACATGCTGTCCGAAACCTACGGCATCATGGTCTACCAGGAACAGGTGATGCAGACCGCGCAGATCCTGGGCGGTTATTCGCTCGGTGGTGCCGACATGCTGCGCCGGGCCATGGGCAAGAAGAAGCCCGAGGAGATGGCCGAGCACCGGCAGATCTTCCGCGACGGTGCCGCCAAGAACCAGATCGACGAGACCCAGGCCGACGAGGTCTTCGACCTGATGGAGAAGTTCGCCGGCTACGGCTTCAACAAGTCGCACGCTGCTGCCTACTCGCTGCTGGCCTACCACACGGCCTGGCTCAAGGTGCACTACACGGCCGAGTTCTTCTGCGCCAACATGACGGTCGAGATGGACGACACCGACAAGCTGCGCGTGTTGTTCGAGGACGCCGGCAAGATGGGTGTGGCTTTCGAGCCGCCGGACATCAACCGCGGCGTGTACCGGTTCGAGCCGGTGTCGGACAAGCGCATCCGTTATGGCCTGGGCGCCATCAAGGGCACCGGCCAGCAGGCCATTGACGCCATCGTGGCGGCGCGCGATGCCGATGGCCGGTTCACCAGCCTGTTTGATTTTTGCGTACGAGTAGACCGCACCCGCCTGAACAAACGCTGCCTCGAGGCGCTGATCAAGGGCGGTGCCTTCGACTCGCTGCAGCGCAACCGCGCTGCCCTGGTGGCCTCGATCGACCGCGCCTTCGAGTTTGCCAATGCGACGCAGGCCAATGCCAACCAGACCGGCCTGTTCGACATGGGTGGTGAAGACGAGCACGGCTCCAGCACCCAGGCCCCGGATCTGGTCGCTGCGCTGCCCTGGGGTGTGAAAGAGCAGTTGACCCTGGAGAAGACGGCGATCGGTTTCTACCTGTCGGGCCACCTGTTCGACGAAGTGGCCACCGAGGTGCGCCGCTTTGCCAAGCGCCACATCGACGACCTGATCGACACCCGCGAGCCGCAACTGCTGGCGGGCATCGTGACCGACTTCCGCGTGATCAATGGCCAGCGCGGCAAGCTCGCATTGTTCAAGCTCGACGACAAATCCGGCGTGATCGAGGCCCGCGTCGACGAAGCGCTGATCAACGCGCACAAGAACCTGCTCAAGGACGATGCGCTGATCATCGTGATGGGCAAGCTGCAGCCCGACCGTTTTGCCGGCGGCATGCAGCTCACCGTGAACCAGATCTGGGATCTGGAGCAGGCGCGCTGCCGATTCGGCAAGTTCCTGCGCGTGGCAGTCAACGGCCACGCCCCCGAGGTCGACCGCATTCTGAAGGCCTTTCCGGCCCAGCGCGAAGAGACCGAACAAGGTGAAGTGGTCCGAGGCCTCGGTATCCGGCTCAGCGTCACCCGCAGCAGCGAAGCCGGTGCGGCCAGTGCGGAGTTGCAGCTCTCCGACTTGATGCGATTCTTCCCGACCGATGCTGCGCTGGCGCAGTGGCGGGCGCAGGCGGACCAGGGGCAGGCGGTGATCGTGTACGACTGATCTTCGCGGGTGCGTCGCCCCAGGCGTGTGGGTTTGCTGTTGCGTCGCCCAAGGCGTGTGGGTTTGCTGTTGCGTCGCCCAAGGCGTGTGGGGGCCGGGTGCGGCGCTTCACTGGGGCGGTCGGGCGCTGAACGCGCCGACTGCCTTGCGGTGCTCGGTCTTG
>Ga0209181_10000894_pt1 | contig 53625 bp, 47 predicted proteins | sample MAT05_FD_187208 | JGI IMG/M metagenome (GOLD analysis project Ga0209181, IMG submission 187208) | Freshwater microbial communities from Lake Fryxell liftoff mats and glacier meltwater in Antarctica - MAT-05 (SPAdes) (version 2) | ecosystem: Environmental > Aquatic > Freshwater > Ice > Liftoff... | reverse complement strand
CCGATCGACCCTTGTGCATCGACGTTGAAGATCGCGCCGCCCCGTCCCGCCACGTTGTTGCTGAACAGGGTGCAGCGGGCGGTCACCTGCCCACCCCAGTTGCCGATCGCGCCGCCGCCGGCATTGTTGTAGTGGTCGTCTGGCGGTTGTTGGCAAAGACGGTATTGACGCTGTGCACGACCGCCCCGTAATTGTTGAAGATGCCGCCGCCAGAGGTATAGGCGATGCTGTCACGCACCACCGAATTGTACAGATTCAGCCGCGTCCAGTTGACGAATGCACCCCCCCCCCCAGCGCAGCGCTCCACCGCCGCGCTCGACGACGATATTGTACAGCGTCAGCGTGCCGCTGCCGGACTGGTCGTTATCGACGTTGTAGATATGAAACAGGTCGTAGTCGTCGAGGCTGTCGGAACGCAGGATGACCGCTGCACCAGCGGGGGCGTTGAAAGGATGTACGGCTGTATTGCCGACCAGGATCACCTGACCTGTGATGAAATTGTGACTGTGCTGCCCAGGGCGGTCGGGCATGATGTAGGTGCCATTGGCGAGGCGAAGGATGTAGATATTGCGGTAATCGGCATTGGCACGATCGAGTGCGGCATTGAGCGCCGCTGCCGTCGTGATCAGTGGCAGCTCGTACACGATCGGCGCGGCGGCGGGCGCATCGAAGCGCTGAATGCGCGCCATCTGTGCTGCTGTAGGCGCACCGGGTGTCGGTTCGGGCGCAAAGGGCGCCGACGGCGGCTCGATGGTCGAGTCAGCCGGGAGATACAACGTCACGCTGTCGAAATGGGCATCCCCGCCCGGCATCACGCCAAAACCGACCGCGCCTGCGGGCAGGCTTTCGGGATCGTCGTAGAGGATTATCGTCGTGCCATCGAGGGCGACGGCAGCTTGTCCGCCGACCGCCGTCAGACGCAGCGTGCGCCACATTTCATTCGTTGGGAGTGATGCTGTGCCGACAATCACATCGTTGCGGACGAGGTTGACCGTTCCCAGACTGTCGAGCGTGACCTGATACGAGCCATTCGCGCTCACACGCAGCAGCAGCCGTGCGCTGCCCGCGTTGATACGCACACGCGCTTCTACCGCCGTATCCGTCAAACTGTTGGCAGATGAAATTGCCGGATCGCCCGTGCCTGAAGCGGTCAGCGCATAGCCGCCATCCACGCCAATCGCTCCCCATCCCTCACCGAGCATCCAGAATTGACTGATACCGCTGTCGAAGGTTTCCGTGAAATAGGGCAGCAGACCCGTCAGCGACGGCGCCGGGGTCAGCGTGTGTTCGAGAGTCGCGGTCGGCGCGTCGAGCGTGAACGCTGGCGTCAGCGAGGCAGTCGGCGTCACAAGGGGCAGATCGGTCGGAATCTCGGTCGGTGCGGACAGGGTATCGAGGGGCGCCGGGGTCAGCGACGGGTACGGCGTCTCGGTTGCGACTTCAGTTATGGGGGGGGGGTAATAATATCGTTTATCGTAGCAGTTGGTTCAGTGATTTCCTGTGCGGCGCTGCTCACGAATGCCAGCAGCGCGAATCCGATCAGCAGGGCGGCATAAGGCAGCGATCATCGACGCATGAAATATTCCCCATGAAGCTGATGCACAAATCAGACAACCCGATACACGAACAGCATAACGCGCCTGACGGTGTGGCGCAAGGGGTTTGGGAAAATCTTAAACCCCTCGATTCGTCCTACGGGGGACACAATCACGCTGCGTGCGCCGCCAACGCTACCAGCGAGGTGCAAACGGCGCCTTTAAATGTTAAACTCCCCCGCAGGTTCTTTTTATAGAACCAGGGCGTAAAACCCACCCGCTTCAGCGGTGGGATATAAGCCCTTCACTTGCTTTAGCCGCATGACCAATGCTACTATAAACTGACCGTTCAAGGTTGAGACAACGCAAACGTCCGATGGAAGTGCGGCGCAGTTACAAGTATCGCCTTTACCGCTGTGACAAGCGGGACAGGCTTCTGCGCCGGCAGATCGTCGTTGCCGGGACAGTCTGGAATCACGCCCTGGCGCTGCAAAAGCGGTACTACCGCCTGACGGGAAAGTACGTCCCGCTCGACCGGATGAAAGCGCATATCGCCCGACTGCGGACGCAGCGCTATGCCTTCTGGAAAGCGGTAGGGTCGCAGGCAGTACAGGACATCCTCGAACGGCTCGACAAAGGCTATCAGCGCTTTTTCGATGGACTGGCGAAACGCCCTCCGCGCTATAAGAAAGTGCGCAAACGCCGATCGTTCACGCTCAAACAGGCGGGCTACAAAGTGCTGGATGGCAGCAGAGTCCGCATCGGAAAGCACATCTACCGCTACGTGAAACATCGCCCGCTCAAGGGCATCGTGAAAACGCTGACCATCAAACGGGATGCTGCCGACAGGCTGTGGCTGATTTTCAGTGTGGTCGAGACCGTCCCGAATCCGAAAGAACCCACGATCAGTCAAGTGGCGGGGTTCGACTTTGGGCTGAAGACGTTTCTCACCGACCACACCGGAACGCAGTACACGTCCGGGTTGCATCATCTGCACGCGCTGAAGCGACTGAGAAAGATGGAGTCGCGCAAGGACAGGAAACCGCACGGCACGAACAACCGCAAACACGCTGCCAAACGCATCGCCCGGACGCACATCCGCATCGCCGACAGGCGGCGGGACGAGCATTACAAGCTCGCTCATGCGCTCTGCGACCGCTACGACCTGCTCTGCTTTGAAGACCTGAACGCCATGAAACGGCTGTGGGGGCGCAAAGTGAGCGACCTGGCATTTGGTCAGTTCATGTCCATCGTGTGGACACAGACAAGACCTGACGCTGCGCGAGCGTGTGTTTCAGTGCCAAAGCTGTGGCTTGACGCTGGACCGCGACCACAACGCGGCGATCAACATTCTCAACGCCGGGGCGTCGGCGACCAGACCCATAGACGCGGTAAGACCCCTGCTCGCAGGGGCTGCGTTGCCTGATGGGAGAAGCCCAAGCCTTTAGGCTTGGGAGTACGTCACCAAAGGATGTCCCATTTTGTCTCTTTCACGTTTGCTCTCGCTGCTAGGGTTTACATTACTGATCAAAGGATGTCCCATTTTGTCCCTTTCACGTTTGCGCTCGCTGCTATGGATTACTTTACTGATGATCGTCCTAGGCGCCTTTGGCGTCGGGATCGCCGCTGCTGATGATGGTGAGACCGTCTATATCCCGATCGGCGGTTTCTACGGCGACACCTTCCCCGGCTTTCTCGATCAGGCGATCCACCATGCCGAACACCTGGAGAGCGACCGCGTCTATATTTTGATGATGCCGATGAGCTTCACGGTCGATCCGGTCACCCTGACCCAGACCGACCTGATCATCAACACGCAGGACAGCGAACGCCGCCGCCGCCAGTTGGAAGATGCGTGCGCCGAACAGACTCCACTGTACTGTGAAGTAGTCGTGCCGCCGATCTACACCCGCGAAGCCGCCGAACAGGAAGCCGCGCTCGACTATTTCGCGGACGACCTGGCAGGCGTGTATTTCCTGGGCGGCGATCAGGTCTACGCCATGCAGATCACCGCCAATACCCCGCTCGAAGAAGCGCTGGCGGACAAGTTCGCGTCGGGCGTGCCGATGGGCGGCAACAGCGCCGGACTCGCGGTCGGGTCGCGCGCCATGATCGCGGGCTACGGCGGCGATGAATTCGGCCCGGAAAATGGCTTCAACGAGGGCGCCGTCCTGCTCTGGAATGGCGACGAAGAACGCGGTCTGTCGTTCGGCAGCACGTCGGTGGTGCTGGAACAGCACTTTTTCGAGCGCGCGCGCCTCTCGCGTTTCCTGAATGCGCTCACTTTCGAGGGCGCTCCCGGCATCGGCATCGGCGTGGACAGCTTTACGGGCGGGCTGCTGCGCGGTGACAGCGTGTTCGACGGCGTATTCGGCTTGTACGGCGCGGCGGTGCTGGACGTGGAGACGCTCGGCGCCCGCGAGTCGGTCATGTTCGCCCCGGCGGGTGATGCGGGCGCCGTCCTCAGCATCCGCGATGTGCTGCTGCACACCGTCGCGCCAGGCGACTTCAGCTACGACATCGCCGCGCGCGCGCACTCGCTGGCGGCACCACTGACCGAGTCCGCCGACGTCATGTCGCTGACCGTTCCCGCCGGCGCCGGGCGCCTGATCCTGTCCGGTCACAGCGAGATCGCGCAATTCATGGTCGCGGACGCGCCCGGCACTGTACTGCTGGCGGGCTACGCCGATGCCGCCGCCGCAGCCGAGGCGACCGGCTACACCGACGGCGAAGGCGCGCTGTTCATCGGCGCTGATACCGCCCTGCCCGACGATCTGGCGGACGCGCGTTCGCTGGCGCTGATCGTCGGAGACATCACCCAGATCGACCCGACCCTGTTCGCCCCATTGCGCGATGCCTGGCTCGCGGGTGCCGATCTGATCCTCGCGGGCGATGCGCCGCTGCTGGCGGGTGTCTCTTATGCGAATATGCCACCAACCCCTTATGACAGCGACGACGATCTGCTGATCGAATCCGCTACGCAGGGCACGCTGCTGGACGGCGGGACGACGCTGGCTGAGGGCTGGAACCTGCTGCCGATCGTGGTCGAGTCGCGCGTCATGGACGACAACCGCTACGGACGCTGGATCGCGGCTGCCTACGCCAACCCGACCGCCCCGGCGCTGGCGTTGAGCGACGAAGCCAGCGTCACCATCACCGCAGACGGTGCGACCGTCGGCGGGACGAATGTCGTGCTGCATCTCGATCTCAGCCGCGCCGTGCTCGATCTCGGCAGCAACGGCGGTCTGGTGATCGCCAACGGCGTGCTGGATGTGTTCGCGCCTGACGACACGATCGAGTAAATTTGTACGCACACCAGGGCACGGCATCCCGCCGTGCCCTCTCGTCCGCACTTTGCTTCGAGGACTCCCCATCATGGAATTTGGCATCACGTTCAAGGGTGACATCGATCCCCGGCGTACCGTCGCACTGTGCAAACAGGCGGAACAGGCTGGATTCTCGTATGCCTGGTTTTTTGATTCACACATCCTGTGGCGCGAGTGTTACGCCACGATGGCGATGTGCATGGAACACACCGAGCGGATGCGCTTTGGTCCGTGCGTGACCAACCCCGCCGTGCGCGATTGGTCTGTGGCGGCGAGCCTGTTTGCGACGCTGGCGCTGCAAAGCGGTGGACGCTTCGACATGGGACTCGGTCGCGGCGACAGTTCGCGCCGCATCCTCGGCAAGAAGCCGGAGACGGTCGAACACATGATGGCGTTCGCGGATGCGCTCAAGGGCATGATCCGGGGCGACACGGTGCAGTACCACGACGACTACGCCCCGGTGCAGATTCCCTGGACGACGGGCTATGAATTACCCGTCTGGATCGCCGCCTACGGACCCAAAGCGCTGGCGGCGGCGGGTCAGACCGACGGGCTGATCATCCAGCTTGCCGATCCCTGGCTGGTGAAGTGGTTCACCGATCAGGCGATCGCGGCGGGGACGACTGCCGGACGCGATATGAGTCAGTTCCGCGTCATGTCCGCCGCTCCGGTGTGGGTGGGCGACATGAATAAGGCGCGCGAACAAACGCGCTGGTTCCCGGCGATGGTCGGCAATCATGTCGCCGATCTGGTCGAACGCTACGGCAAAGAGGGCGCGACCGTGCCGCAGCGCCTCACCGATTACATCGCCGGGCGCAAGGGCTACGATTATCGCCACCACGCCGACAAGGACGCCGATCATCTCGACTTCATCAGCGACGACATCATCGACAGCTTTGGCATTCTGGGCGCGGTCGAGCATCACGTCGAGAAGATCGCAGAGCTGGAGTCGCTCGGCGTGACGCAGTTCAACGTCTATCTGATGTGCGGCGACGAGGAGCGTATCGTCGAGGAATATGGCAAACACGTCCTGCCTCGTTTTCAATCTGTGACCGCATAAATTCACACCGGCAGCATCGTAGGGACGCATAACGATGCGTCCGAGAGGATGTTTACATCATGGGAACGTTGTTCAAAGGTGGGATGATCGTCACGGCGAGCGATACGCTGCGCGCCGATGTGCTGGTGGAAGGCGAGAAGATCACCACGTTAGGGGTCGATCTGTCACCCGACGGTCATACCGTGATCGACTGCACGGGCAAGCTGCTGATGCCGGGTGGGATCGATGTGCATACGCATCTCGATCTGGCGTTTGGCGGCACCTACAGCAACGACGATTTCGACAGCGGGCACAAGGCTGCCGCTTTTGGCGGCACGACCACGCACATCGATTTTGCCATCCAGCCCAAAGGGGGCAGCCTGCACGACGCGCTGGACATCTGGCGCGACAAGGCAAAGCTGGCGCAGATCGATTACGGCTTTCACCTGGCGATCATCGATCTGCGCGACGATGTGCTGGACGAGATTCCCTCGCTGGTGCAGGAAGGCGTGACCACGCTCAAGCTGTTCATGGCGTACAAGAACGTGTTTCAGGTGGACGACCGCACGCTCTACCGTGCGATGGAGGTGGCGGCAAAACACGGCATGATCGTCATGGTTCACGCCGAAAATGGCGATGTGGAAGAACAGTTACGGCTGCATCTGCTGGCGGATGGCAAGGTCGATCCGATCTGGCACTACGCCTCGCGTCCGCCGGAGATCGAGGGCGAGGCGACCAATCGCGCCGTCGTCATGGCGGGCTTGACCGGGTGCGCGCTCTACGTGGTGCATATGACCTGTGAACAATCGATCGCGGCGCTGCGACGCGGACGGGCGCTCGGCTATCCCGTCATGGGCGAGACCTGTGTGCAGTATGTGCATATCACCCGCGAACACCACCTGGGCGCGCCAGGATTCGAGGGCGCCAAATACGTCTGTTCGCCGCCCGTGCGCGATCCCGAACATCATGCCGCCGTGTGGAGCGCGCTGCGCGACGGCACGCTGCAAGTGGTCAGCACCGATCATTGCGATTTCTGGTACGAGGGCGGGGTCGGTCCCTGGCAGGCGTGGTCAGCGGCGCACAACGGCGGCGACTGGGCGGCATTCGAGGCGCAGGACCCGACCTACCGCCGTCCCGGTAAGGAACTGGGCAAGGGGAATTTCTCGAAAATCCCCAACGGACTGCCGGCGATCGAAGATCGCATGATGGTGATGTGGCATCTGGGCGTCAACAGCGGCAAAATCAGCCCGTCGCGATTCGTCGAGCTGAACTGCACCAACCCGGCGCGCATCTTTGGCATGTACCCGCGCAAGGGGACGCTGGCGGTCGGCGCCGACGCCGATATCGTGGTGTGGAACCCGAACGCGCTGCGCACTCTGAGCGCCAGCACACATCATATGCGCACCGATTACAACCTGTTCGAGGGGATGGAAGTGCAGGGCGCGCCGTCGATGGTGTTTCAGCGCGGGGTGAAGCTGGTCGATGGCGATCAGTGGCATGGACAGAACGGTGCTGGGCAGTATGTGTGGCGCGCGCCGAACGCGGCGGTGGTTTAGCGGTTAGGAAATTAAAGAGGGCGAACCGTTGGGTTCGCCCTCTTGTCAACCATTTCTAAAGAGGCACGCGCCAGTTGCAGCGTGCCTCCTGGCTCAGGAAAGCGTTATCCCTGGCGTTCCAGCGTCACTTCCACCTCGACATTGCTGTAGCTGTACTCGCTGACCAGCACCGACAGATCGCCATCGACCGGGATGACAAAATCGAAAGAGACCGACTTGGTATTGTAGACGTTGACATCGCTCACCGAGCTGTCACCCTGACGGACGGCAACGCTCAACGACGACGACACCAGATTGTCCTGGACGGTCAGGGTCAGGCGCACTTCTTCTCCCGCGACGCCGCTGAAGGCCAGCGGAACCTGCGTGATGGTGGAGGAGAAACGCAGGGTTTGCGATGTTTCATCCAGGCTGTCGGCTTCACGCTTGATCAGGCTGAGGACGACCTCGCCAACGCTGTCGCTCTCCGGGCTGGTCAGGAGAATGGTGAAGGTGCCTTCGCCATAGAGTGAAAAGCCGACGATCTCCGGGCTGCTGCCCGAACCGCTGTCCTCGTCCGAGGTGACGGTGCTGCTGTTGCTGTCCAACAGCGACAGACTGGTATCGACCGGGTTGGCGCGGTCGGCATCGACGAAAATATCGACCAGATCGCCGTAACTGCCGTCGAAGGTCAGATAGAATTCACGATCGCGCTCGCTGAATTCCAGGGTAATTTCATCGCCATAGGCGATCGCCTGGCTCTCGATGCGATCGAGGCTGAGGATGAATGTACCGGTCGCGCTGCCGCTCAGGCTGCTGGCGACGATGGTATGCGTGCCCGATTCCGCCAGGGTAAACGGACCAATCTGAGAATTGAGCGTGCCGCCGCTGTCATCGTTGGTGGCGACCTCGATATCGTTAGTATCGTTCAGGCGCAGAAAGGCGTCAAAGCCGGCATTGACCGAGACCAGCTTGATAACCACCGTGTCGCCAGCCGAGCCGCTGAAGGTATAGGTGCGCGAGGGCGCCTCGACGGTCAATTCACCTTCGACGGATTGGGTGTACTCGATCAGCGATTCGCCGCTGTCGGTGGACAGGGGCGCGATCGGCGCGGGGGTCGGCGTGTTGGTTTGCGCGAAGGTGGGCAGGACGAGCAGCGCGGAAACAGCGACAACTGCGGAAATGCTGAACAAACGATGCATGAGGTCTTTCTCCTGGTGAACAGAAAATTTGCTTCATCAGTGTACACCGACTTTTGAGTTCCGTGCCGTGATGATAGACTTGACGTGGCATAATCGTAGGAAATTTCAGGTGGGCGCCTGCAATCGCCGCCCACCTGTAAGCTCATCGTGATTCGCCATTCCGCCCGCATTTACAGGATAGATGTCATGACGATCGAACGCATCGCCGAGCAGATTCACCCGATTCTCGATCTGCCGTATATTCGCAGGACGCGCCGCAATCACGGTCTCGAACACGCCACGATTCACATTCTGAGCGGGCGTGTGTCTAATCTGCGTATGGCGGGACGCAGTAACGCCAGTGGGTTCGTGCTGCTTGGAGAAGCCAGCACCACCCAGATCGAGGCGGCTGCCCATGATGCGCTGCGGCGGATGCAGCGCGGTGAGCATGATCTGGCGGTGCATCCCAACTGCGGGACGAATCTGGTCACGACCGCGTTCATGGTGAGTGCCGCTGCCTTGTTCGGGATGACCGGGGCGTCGCGGCGCGGGCTGTGGGATCGATTGCCAGCGGTATTTTCGCTGGTGATGATCATGCTGTTCTTTTCACCGTCGGTCGGGACGAGCTTGCAGCGTCACATCACCACCGAGGGTGATCCGGGCGATCTGGAGATCGTCGGCATCACGCGCCGGGAGGTGCGCCTTATAGGAAATGACTCGCCATTGATCGTGCATCATGTGCGCACGACGGGCGGCTGACGACGGCGATGGCTGACGAAGCGATCCTCTATCTGTTTCATGGCGATGACGACCTGCGCGTCGAAGAGGGCGTCGAGGCGCTGCTGGCACCCTGGCGCGCGGCACCCAACGGCGATCTGAATATCACGACGCTCGACGGAATCACGGCGAATGCCGGGGAAGTGATCGCGGCGGCGTCGGCATATCCATTCCTGGCGGATCGACGGGTGGTGCTGGTGCGCGGGCTGCTGACCTGGATTACGCGCAAAGGCGCGGGCGATACAGGCAAGAAGCAGGTGGAGTTCCTGGAAGGTGAGCTGCCCGCGCTGCCATCATATACGCGCCTGGTGTTGATCGAGGCGGGTGCGCTGTCCGACGCCAACAAGGTCATGAAGGTGATCGCAACGCTGCCAGGAGCCACCATTCGCTTTGCCGCTGTGCCCGCTGACAGCACCGACTGGATCATTCGCCGCGCCAAACAGGCATACGGCGTGATGATCGCCCCTGATGCCGCCGCCGCGCTCGCCAGCGTGACGAGCAGCGACGGCAAGAGCGATCCGCGTCGCGCCGACAACGAACTGATCAAGCTGGCGGCGTATGCCGATGGACGCCCGATCACCGAGGCGGATGTCGCGCTGCTGACGCCGTATGTCAGTGAAGCCAATCTGTTCGCGCTCATGGACGCGCTGGCGGATCGCAAAGTGCGTACCGCCTCCGCACTACTGCACCGCCTGATCGACCTGCAACGTGAGGACGCCTTTGGCTTGTATGGCATGGTGGCGCGACAGTTCCGGCTGCTGCTGCTGACCAAAGAACACCTTGCGAACGGCGGACGCACCAATGAACTGGCTTCGGCGGTCGGCGTCAAGCCGTTCGTGGCGGACAAGCTGGCGCGCCAGTCGCGCGGCTTCGAGCTGGATCAGCTGCAGACGATCTACCGTCAGGTGGGTGAATACGATTACCAGATCAAGACTGGCGGCATTGCGATCGAGCTGGCGCTCGACCTGCTGGTGGCGTCGCTGGCGCGCTGAAGACTCGATAAGCGACAAAGGATTGAACAGGAAGACGCGAAGAAGAGAAGAAAAACCAGAAGACCTGAAACACAGGGAGGATTTTTGCGTATAACGTATTGTAATTTCAACCTACAGGAGCTGTTACAATGCCTATCGTTATGATCGTTCTGATCGTCATCGGCGCAATCGTGCTGTTCAACATAGTGGGCGGGCTGTTCGGCTTGATCATCACGCTGCTGATCTGGGGTGTGATCGGCTGGGTGGCGGGACGTGTCCTGGGCAGCAGCGGTTACGGCACACTCGGCAACATCCTCCTCGGTCTGGGTGGCGGCGTGGTCGGCGGAATGCTGTTCGGACTGCTCGGCTTGCCATCGGGCGGGCTGATCATGACGATTATCAGCGGCGTCGTCGGCGGCATCATCGTGGTCTATCTGGCGCGCTTCGTGACCGGGAACAAGTCGTTCGGACGTTAAAGACAGCCAGCATCAACCGGCAGTCGATCAGATCAAGGAAAACGCGCATCCGCCGCCTTGTTGCCCTGTTTGGCGCCGTCATCAGGATGGGGCGGTTGCCGTTCCTGATCGGCGGCGTGCTGCTGTACTGGCTCGGCGTGTCGATCGCCGTCTATGCGGGCGCGCCTCTGCACGCGACCGCGCTGTTGTGGGGACAGGTGGCGGTCACGCTCACCCAGTTGATGACCCACTACGCCAATGATTATTTCGACCTCGACGCCGACCGCGCCAATCTCACGCCGACCCAATGGTCGGGCGGCAGCCGCGTGCTGACCAGCGGCGCCCTGCCGCCGACGACGGCGCGGACGCTCGCGCTGGTGTGTGCCGCGCTCGCCCTGGGCGCCAATGCTGTTTTGAGCCTGATCATCGCCGCGCCGGGTCTGGGTGGTTTCGCACTGCTGATCACCGCGCAAGCACTGGCATGGTTTTACAGCGCGCCGCCGCTGCGCCTGCATTCGCGCGGCATCGGTGAGCTGACGACCGCTGTCACTGTGACGGCGCTGACGCCGATCACGGGTTATTTTTTGCAGACTGGACGCATCGACGGCTTGGTCGTGCTGGCGGTCATCCCGCTGTGCTGCCTGCAGATCGCCATGCTGTTGTCGATCGAATTTCCTGATGAAGCGGGCGATCGGGCGGTCGGCAAGCGCACGCTGGTCGTGCGCCTGGGCGCGGCGCGGGCAATCTGGCTGTATGCTCTGCTGTTGATCGCGGCATTCGCGGTATTGCCAGCCCTGGTCGCTGCCGGGCTGCCGTCCGCTGCTGCGTGGGCGGTCGCGCTGCTGATTCCGCTCGCCCTCATGCTGCTGTGGCGCGTCCGGCGCGGCGATTGGCGCGATCCGGCACGCTGGAACGGACTGGCGTTTTACACGATCGTGCTGCTGATGGCGGCGGCTGCTGCGGAGATGGCGGCGTTCGTGCTGCTGATCGGGCTGCGCTGAACGCCCATGCACTCAGGACACATAACGATGCGTCCGCGCGCGTGCCAGCATGAATCATCATGCCACCGCCCATGATCATTCATTTCTCATTCGATGATTCCCCGTCTCCTATCTATCGTCCGTAAGATTGCTCAGACTGTGCGATTAGCGTAAGGTGCATCTTGGCGGCACATCCCGAACGATACCATGGCGAAATGAACGATCGGCGCGTCATCGGCGCGGCGGCATGGCTTGTGCCAACGCGCTCGGAGCAAATCGAGCTGCTGGATCAAGGGGTGGGCACGCTCGACGATGTGCGGGAAAATCTGGGCGAGATGTGGCGCGCTAACCGGACATTCGGCGGAGTTCGCGCGCTGACACGGCACCTCTACCCGCTGCTTGAACGGCATTCGTCACCTGTGCGCGTGGTCGATCTGGGCAGCGGATCGGGCAAACTGGCGCTCGTCCTGACGGCATGGGCACAACGCCAGGGAATCGCGCTCACCGTGTTTTCGGTGGATGTGGCGGCGCGACATCTGACGGTCGCGCGTGAAAATATCGGCGATCGAGCCGACATCGCCTTGCTGCAGGCGGACGCGCTGGCGCTGCCATTCGCGCCGGATCAGATCGACTATTTCGTCTCGTCGTTGTTCCTCCACCATTTTGACCCCGACACCCTGATCGTGCTGCTGCGCGACCTCTATCAGCGCGGGCGGCGCGGGATCGTGATGAGCGATCTCACACGCGGTGTACTTCCACTGCTGGGCTTTCGCGCCATTCAGCCCGTGTTCGCCCGCCACACGCTGACACGCCACGATGGACTGCTGTCGATTCGCCGCGCTTACACGCCCGCCGAGCTGCTAAGGCTGGCGCGCGCGGCGGGTATCGAGACGGCGCGCGTGCTGCGTGACTTTCCCTGGCGGATGACGCTGGTCGCGGAGAAGCCGTATGTTTGACGCGATCGTCGTCGGCGGTGGGCTGGCGGGGTGCAGCGCGGCGATCACGCTGGCGCGGGGTGGTCATCAGGTCGCGCTGATCGAGGCAGCCAGCTATCCGCGCGCGAAAGTGTGCGGGGAATTTTTGTCACCAGAGTGTGTGACGCTGTTCGCAGGCATGGGCTTTCTCGACTCATTACAGGCGCTCCACCCGGCGACGATCCGCACCTTGCGGATAACAGCGCCCGGCGGCGGGGAATGGCGCGGCGCGTTTCCCGCCCCGGCATCGAGTGTCAGCCGTTACGCGCTCGATCACGCCCTGGTCAGGTATGCGGCTGCGTGCGGCGTGACGGTCGCCACTGGCACGCGCGTCACTCAGATAGACGGCGGTTTCGCGGACGGTTTCACGGTGACGACCCATGACGACGACGGATCGCACGCGCTGCGCGCAGCCAGCGTGATCGCCGCCTACGGCAAGCGCAGCACCCTCGATCGCGTGCTGCAACGCGACTTTTTCGGTCAGGCACAGCCCTACATGGGACTGAAACAACATTTTCGAGGTGCGCCCCTGCCGGAACACATCGATCTGCACGTCTTTCACGGGGGCTACTGCGGCATTTCGCAGGTGGAGGACGGGCGCACCAATGTCTGTCTCATGGTCGAGCAGGCGGTCTTTCAGGCGGTGACGGCGGGCGCGCCGGACGCGATCGCGCGATTCGTCGCCTGGATGAGCGCCGACAATCCTCATCTGGGCGGGTGGCTCGCGGACGCTACACCGCTCTATCCCCACTGGTTGAGCATCGCGCAGGTGACGCTGGCACCAAAAACACCGCTCGAAGGCGATATTCTGTGCGCGGGCGATGCCGCCGGGATGGTCGCGCCACTGGCGGGCGATGGCATGGCGATGGCGCTGCACAGCGGCATACTGGCTGCTGATCGGGTACACGACTATCTCACCCACCAAGCCGATGCGTCCGCTGTGAAACGCCGTTATGCTGATGAATGGCGTCGCACGTTCGCGGCGCGGCTGCGGCTGGGACGCGCGTTGCAATCGCTGATCCTGCGTCCTGCCATCCTCACACCCGGCTTGCGCGTCATGCGCACGTTTCCGGCGCTCGGAAACTGGCTGGTCAACAACACCCGCGATATGCGTTTAGTGGAACGGACAATCTCATGAATGCACACATCATGGCGCTGCAAACAGGCGTGCCCGAACGGTGCTTCACGCAGGACGAAATCACCGAATTCTACGTCGGACTGCTGACACAGGCGGGCAGCCGACGCCAGCGCGCTATCCGTGCCGCTATGCCGCTGGCAGGGGTGGGATCGCGCTACTCTGCCGTCGCACCTGATTTTTTCGAGGGCAATAAGACCACGCAGGAGCGCAACGACCGTTATATGCTGGAGGCGATGCCACTGGGCGAGCGGGTGATTCGTGCTGGGTTGGAACAGGCGGATGTGAGCGCCGACTCGATCGATCACTTCGTGGTGGTGTCGTGTACCGGCTTCAACGTGCCCGGTCTCGATCTGCTGCTGGCACAGCGCCTGGGCATGTCGTCACGGCTGAACCGCACGCAGGTGTTCGGCATGGGCTGCTACGGCGCCTTTCCCGGTATCAAGCGCGCCATCGACAGCGTGCGCGGACGCCCCGGACAGACGGCACTGGTGCTGACGCTGGAATTGTGTACGCTGCATCTGCAATTCGACGACTCGGTCGAGTCGGTGGTTTCGACCTCACTGTTCGCGGATGGCGCGGGCATGATGCTGATCGGGGCGGATGATGCTGCTGGCGCCGCTGTGAGTCCGACGCTGCTGGACAGCGAGACCTACTGCGACTTTCACACGCTCGATCACATGACCTTCAACGTCACCGATCACGGTTTCCGTATGTATCTGTCGAGCTATGTGCCGGATGTGCTGGCGGCGAATGTGGGAGCGTTCATCGGGCGGCTGCTGGAGCGCCACGAGCTGACGCGCGACGCGGTGGCATTCTGGGCGATTCATCCCGGCAGCAAACGGATCGTCGAACACATTCAAAAGCAGCTGGCACTCAGCGATGAACAGGTGCGCCCTTCGCTGGAGACGCTGCACGAGTACGGCAATATGTCGTCCGCGACGGTGCTGTTCGTGCTGGATCGGATCATTCAATCGAGCGCGCCGCAGCCGGGTGATTATGGCGTGATGATGGCGTTCGGACCTGGTTTGACGATGGAGGCGCTGCTGGTGCGCTGGTAGTATCCCAAAGATTGAGATCATCCCCCGTTTACGCTACACTAGCGCCAATCTTGAATCCTTTCATTCCGAGACGGCACCCCGCCGTATCCGGCAAAAATTTACAGGAGGCGTCATGGCGACGAATACCAGGTCGCTGGATAAAGTTACCCTGCTCGACTGGTATCGCCAGATCGTGCTGATCCGCCATTTTGAGAATCGCTGCGACGAACTGTATCACCAGAAGAAGATCACCGGCGTCTATCTGCATCTTTACAGCGGACACGAGGCAGTCGGCGTTGGCGCGCTGGCGGCGATCGGTAAGGACGACCATGTGATCACGGGCTACCGCGATCACGGTATCGCCCTGGCGCGCGGTGTGCCTGCCAATCCGATCATGGCGGAGATGATGGGCAAGCGTACTGGTGTCAGCGGCGGCAAAGGCGGCTCGATGCACCTGGCATCGCGCGCCCACAACTTTTGGGGCGGCTATGCCATCGTCGCCGGGCACCTGCCGCTGGCGGCGGGGATCGCCCTCAAAGAACGCTACACCGACACCGAAAATGTCGTGCTGTGTTTCATGGGTGACGGCTCGACCAATAACGGCTACTTCCACGAGTCGCTCAATCTGAGCGCGGTCTGGAATCTGCCGGTGGTGTGGATCATCGAGAACAACTTTATCGGCATGGGCACCCGCATCGAGGATTCCAGCGGGCAGCCGGAGCTGGTCAAGCGCGCGATCGCCTATGGCATGAAAGAGGGCGGGCGCGTCGATGGTCAGAACGTGCTCGAAGTCCACGACGCCATCAGTGAGGCGGTCGCCTATGCCCGCAAGAAGGGTCCTGTCCTGGTCGAGGTGCTGACCTACCGCTATAAAGGACATGGCGTCTCGGACAAGCAGTATTCCGAGCGAGAAGACCTCAAGCGTGAACTCGAAGACTGGACCTCGCGCAAAGACCCGATCATCATCCTGCGCGACTATTTACGCGCCGGATTCGAGGGCATCGACGCCGACCTGGAACGCATCGACGCCGAAGCGCGTGCGGTCGTGGAGGAGTCGGTGCGTTTTGCCGAGGAGAGTCCCGTCCCGACCTATGAAGACCTGATCAACAACATCGTGGTGGAGTGAGACGAGCGCATGGCTGATAAAAATGTCCCAATGCGCGAGGCGATCCGCGCCGCGCTGATCGAAGAGATGGAACGTGACGAGCGCGTCTTCATTATGGGTCAAGAGGTGGGTGTATGGCAGGGCACGCACCGCGTCACGCGCGGCTTTTTGGAGATGTTCGGTGAAAAGCGCGTGCGCGACACCCCAATCAGCGAGATGGTGATCGCGGGGGCGGCGGTCGGCGCGGCGATGGCGGGCTTGCGCCCGGTGGCGGAGATCATGACGATCAATTTCGCCTTTCTCGCGCTGGACGCACTGATCAACCACGCTGCCAAAGTGCATTACATGTTCAACGGACAGTTCACGGTGCCGCTGGTGGTGCGCGTGGCGTCGGGCTGGGGCAATCAGGCGACCGCGACTCACTCGCACACCCCCGAACCGATCTTTGCACACTTTCCGGGCATGTATGTCGCCTGCCCGTCAAACGCCTACGACGCCAAGGGCATGTTGAAGGCGGCGATCCGCGACGACAATCCTGTCCTGTTCAGCGAGTCGATCGCGCTGTATTCCAAGCCGAGTCCGGTGCCGGAAGAAGAATACATCATCCCAATCGGCAAGAGCGATGTGAAGCGCGTCGGCAAGCATGTCACGCTGGTCGCCTATGCGCGCGGCGTGGAATGGTCGCTGGAAGCGGCGGCGATGCTGGCGAAAGAAGGGATCGAGGCGGAAGTGGTCGATCTGCGCTGGCTGCGTCCGCTCGACCTCGAACCAGTATTCGAGAGCTTCAAGAAGACCAACCGCTGCGTGGTGGTGGAAGAATCGCTGCCGCATTTCAGCTTTGGCAGTGAGATGGCCGCACAGCTCCAGGAAGCGGCGTTCGATTATATGGACGCGCCGATCAAGCGGGTGAGCGCGATGGATGTGCCGCTGCCCTATGCCAGAGAGATCGAATTGATGGCGCTGCCGAACGCGCAAAAAGTGGTCGATGCAGTCAAGGAGATCGTGTACTAACATGGCACAGCAGATCATCATGCCGGACGTGGGTTCCGGCGTAGACGAAGGCATCTTGCTCAACTGGACGAAACAGGTCGGAGACACAATCGCCAACGGCGACGTGATCGCAGAGATCGAGACCGACAAAGCTACCGTCGAGGTTCCGGTCACGGTCGCCGGGACGATCCTGCAATTGAACGGGCAGCCCGGTCAGGCGTTGAAGGTCGGCTCGGTGATCGGCACGGTCGGCGCCGCTGGCGAGTCCGCCGCAGCGCCAGCCGCCCCCGCGACGAACGGTACGGCGAAAGCAGCGGCGCCGCCATCCGCTGCACCAACCCCGGCGTCTGCACCTGCCGCCGCTGCTCCGGCGTCTGCGCCCGCGCCCGTTGTCGATCCTGAAACGGCGGACATGCCTGACGGCGTGCGTGCCTCCCCGGTCGCGCGCAAGATGGCGGCAGAGCGCGGGATCGACGTGAAGACGATCACGGGCAGCGGTCCTGGCGGTCGCGTGGTCAAGGCGGACATCGAGGGCTACACTGCCCCGGCTGCCCAGCCAGCCGCGCCGCCTGCCAGCGCGCCCGCGACTCAGGCGATCGCCGCGCGCACTTTTGGCAAGCTGCCGGAAGGTGCCGACGTGGAGATCATCGACGTGACCAAAATGCGCGCGCGCATCGCGTCGCGCATGATCGATGCCAAGCAGCAGACGCCGCATTTCTACGTCACCGTCGAGGTCGATACCGCGCAGCTCACTCACTTCCGCAAGCTGCTCAATGGGGCGATGGACGAGGCGCACAAGATCAGCGTCAACGACATGGTGGTCAAGGCGGTCGCGCTGGCATTGCGTCAGTTCCCGAACCTGAACACGCACTATTATGGTGACAAGCTGGCGCGCTATAAGCGTATTCACATCGGTATCGCGGTCGCGCTGCCCAACGGCGGGCTGATCAACGTGGTCGCCAAAGACGCCGACAAGATGGCGTTGAGCGAGATCGCCTCCAGCAACAAAGCCATGATCGCCCGCGCCCGCGACAACAAGGTCAAGCCCGAAGACATTCAGGGCAGCACCTTCACCGTCAGCAACCTGGGTTCGTTCGATGTCGAACACTTCATGGCGATCATCAATCCGCCCGAAGCGGGCATCCTGGCGGTGGGCAGTGCCAAACAGGTGCCCGTCGTATTGCCAGATGGCACGCTCGGCGTCGGCAACCGCATGAAAATCACGGTGAGCGTCGATCACCGCGTCAGCGACGGCGCGGAGGGCGCGCAGTTCATCAAGCGGATCAAAGAGCTGCTGGAGAATCCGGCGGCGTTGACGTAGGCACGCCTGCCATGCGTCCACACTGATCGACTCAGAGCTGGCTCATGTGCCAGCTCTGTTTATTTCTGGAGCGGGACTGAGGGCGCGCTGGCTGATCCGGGCGGCACGCGCAGGTAATGGATTATTTTCAGTTCGTGCTTAGCCGGGTGACTGCATCCCCCAGGTAACACAAATCCCCAGGAAGCTCTACAATAGCAATCGGTGTATAACCACCTCCATTGGACATCATCCGTGCGTGTCGGTGTGATTCGACGACACCCACCTTTCAGGAGCCGACCCTATCGTGACGAATGCCGGATTGAACTGGACACGGGGTTATTTTTACCGGGGCGCGGGCGATGTGCCAGGCACCCAGATGGCGCTTTATCGCATGTCCGATCTCGTCAAACAGAATTACATCGTCCCGGCGGAAGGGCGCGGACTGCTGCTCGACGCGCGCCTGCACGATTTTGTCTGGCAGTTGGTGTGGGCGGACGACGATCCCACGCCGGACGAGGAACTCGACGATCGCATCGGCGCTGCCCAGGGCTTCGTCGCCTTCATGCACGGCTGGACGGGCAATCATGCCATCTGGGAGAGCATTCCGGGGTTGGTGGTCACCAGCAACAAACGGCTGGTGGCGTTGAGCGTCGATCACAACGGCTTTGGCGGCTCGCCTTTCATCGACAACACCCCATCGCTCGAACATTGCAGCCCGCCGACTGCGATGCGCGTCATGGAAAAGCTGATCGAGGTGCTGCGCATTCGCCGTCAGCCTGGACAGCCCAATCCGAAGGTGATCAATTTCGTCGGACACAGCATGGGGGGCGCCGCGCTCTTCTATCTGAACCAGATGAACTGGCGCGCGGGCGAAGAGACGCGCCTTGCCGTTGCCCCGGCGCTGCTGCTCGAAGATGATATGAAGCGTATCTTTTTCACGGCGTTAGGCATCGGCATCGGCATCGTCAACCGCCTGAGCGTGTTCGAGGTGGTCGAGCGCGCCCTCAAGCCGAGTGTGCTGGACGCGCTGCTGGCAGGCGCCAGCATGAATGTGCGCGGGCTGCACAATCGCCAGTACGAGCAGACCGCACGCGGGACGATCGCGGCGACCTTCATGGCGATGGGGCTGCTGAACAACCGCGAGATCAGTCGCCAATGGGACCTGATGCGCGTCACGCTCGGACACCGCGACAACCTGGTCGGTCTGGTGCCGATGATCGACCTGTTGACCGAGCTGGAATTCCCAGCGGCGAATCTGCGTGTGGTCGCTGGATCGCATTATCTGTTCAGCGTCGGACCGGAAGCAGTCCTCCAGCACGCGCAAAACCGTGAGCTGCTGGTGACCGACATCCTGGAGATGCACGAGCGCGCCTACCAGCTCCAGCGCACGGGCTACCGCGTCGGGTGACGCTCGCATCCTATATAAGCACGCATAACGATGCGTCTATAGGGTATTGTGAGAGAAAAAAGACGCCGCTCGACGTTTCTTGACACCCTGAGAGCGTTATGTTAATCTGGTGTCAGGTCGTTTGTTCCATTTTGAACAAACAAAAATTCACCGGGGTTTTTCACTTATGGAAACACTGGCACAATTTGCCCCGATCGGCGTGCTGCTGGTCATCGCCATCCTGGTTTCGATCATCATCCTGGTCATTTCCCGCCTGTTTGGACCGTGGAATCCGACCACCCGCAAGACCGCCCCCTATGAAAGCGGCATGAAGCCGATCGGTCCCGCGAACCGTCGTTACTCGGTGCGCTTCTATCTGATCGCTGTGCTGTTCATCCTGTTCGACATCGAAGTGATCTTTTTCCTGCCCTGGGCGGTCGTCTTCCGCGATATGGGCTTGTATGCCTTCGTCGCAATGGGCGTATTCATCGGCATTTTGACCGTAGGCTTGATCTACGAGTGGAAAGTAGGAGCGCTGGAATGGGAGTAGTATCGTCCAAACTCGGTAATCTGGGCGTGGTCACCACCTCGCTCGAAGATGCGGTCAACTGGGCACGCACGGGCGCGATGTGGCCCCTGCTGTTTGGGCTGGCGTGCTGCGCGATCGAGATGATGAGTACCCAGGCATCCAACTACGACCTGTCGCGCTTTGGTATGGAACTCAACCGCGCCAGCCCACGTCAGAGCGACCTGATCATCGTTGCGGGGCGGGTGACGCGCAAAATGGCGCCGGTGCTGCGTCAGCTCTACGACCAGATGTCGTCGCCCAAGTGGGTGCTGTCGATGGGCGACTGTGCCTCGTGCGGCGGGGTATACAACAACTACGCGATCGTGCAGGGTGTGGACGAGATCATTCCAGTCGATGTCTACGTCGCGGGCTGCCCGCCGCGCCCCGAACAGCTCATTCACGGCATCATGACGCTGCACGAGAAGATCAAGGGCGAGCGCTGGTCGGATTGGGCGAATGGGTAGCCGATGAATATCCCTCCCGCACTCGATCCGATCGCCTCGATGTACGAGGCATTCGACAAGGCGATCCTCGACACTAAAGTGTTCGCCAAAGAGACGACGCTGGTCGTCGCGCCCGACAAGCTGGTCATGATCGCGCGCTGTCTGCGTGACACGTCGGGGCTGGTGTACAACTACCTGTCCGACATCAGCGCGGTCGATTACTACCCGGAGATGCGCGGACCCGGCGGCGACGGACGCTTCGCAGTGTGCTATCACCTGTATTCGATGCTGTACAACCGCCGCATCCGCATCAAGGTGTATGTGCCTGAAGACGAGCCAGTCGTCCCGACTCTGACCGTCCTCTGGCAGGCTGCCAACTGGCTGGAGCGCGAGATCTACGACATGATGGGGATCAGCTTCGACGGACACCCCGATCTGCGTCGTCTGCTGATGCCCGCCGACTGGGACGGTCACCCGCACCGTCGGGATTATCCGCTCGGCTACGAATCGATCATGTTCTCGTTCAACAAGGACGAGATCAATGCCCACAAACCTTACGCGAAAGAATAGCCATCATGACGATGATCGCCCCTATGGTCGGCACGCCCGACGAAATCAAGTCGTGGGAAGGCAGCCTCGAAGAGCTGCGTGGTCTGGTCAGCGATCGCGCCATGACCGGCGAGACGATGCTGCTCAACATGGGTCCGCATCACCCCAGCACGCATGGTGTGCTGCGGTTGCTGCTGGAGCTGGACGGTGAGCAAATCGTCACCTGTCTGCCCGACATCGGCTATCTGCACACGGGCATCGAGAAGAATATTGAGTCGAAGGGGTACGAAAAAGCCGTCACCCTGACCGATCGCATGGACTATCTCTCGCCCATGTCCAACAACATGGTCTACTGCATGGCGGTCGAAAAACTGACCGGGTTGGATGTGCCAGAGCGTGCGCAAGCCGTGCGCGTGATCTGTCTGGAGCTGGCGCGAATCGCCTCACACTGCGTCTGGCTCGGCACACACGCGCTCGACATGGGTGCGATGAGCGTATTTTTGTACGCCTTCCGCGAACGCGAATATATCCTCGATATGTTCGAGATGCTGTCAGGTCAGCGGCTGATGGGCAGCTATTTCCGTCCCGGCGGACTGTGGCGCGATCTGCCCGACGAATTTCTGCCCACGCTGGCAAAATTCGTCGATTACTTCCCCAAGAAGGTCGAGGACTACGAGGCGCTGCTGACCAACAACCCAATCTGGATCGACCGCACCCAGGGCATCGGCGTGGTCGAGCCGGAAGAGGCGCTCAACATGGGCATGAGCGGACCGACCTTGCGCGCCAGCGGCGTCAACTGGGACATCCGCAAGTCGGAACCGTACAGCGGCTATGAGAAGTACGAATTCGATGTGCCCCTGGGCGAACACGGCGACGTATACGACCGCTTCTATGTGCGCATCCTGGAATACCACGAGAGCATCCGCATCATCAAACAGGCGGTGAAGTCGCTGCCTGGCGGCGCGTTCCGCTCTGCCAATCGCAAATTCGTCCCGCCGCCGCGCGCCGACCTGGGACGCAGCATGGAGGCTGTCATCCATCACTTCAAGCTGTGGACGGAAGGCTTTTCCGTGCCCGATGAAGAGGTGTATGTGGCGATCGAAAGCCCGCGCGGTGAGATCGGCTGTTATCTGCACGGCACCGGCGGCAACAAGCCGCGCCGCGTGCATTTCAAGACGCCTTCGTTCATGCACATCAGCGCGCTCGGCAAAATGGCTGAAGGGCATATGCTGGCAGACCTGGTGGGCATCATCGGCAGCGTGGACATCGTATTGGGCGACAGCGACCGCTGAGGACTGTTTTTATGAATACACTGACACAGAAGTACGCCGCCCAGATCGAGAAAGTATTCAGCAAGTATCCCGATAAGCGTTCGGCGGTCATGCCGATGCTGTACATCGCGCAGGAAGAATACGGCTGGGTGTCGCCGGAGGGCATCCACGAGGTCGCGGAGCTGTGCGATCTCGACCCGACTCAGGTCAAGTCGATCGCGGGCTTTTATACGATGTACTCGGAGCAGCCAAAGGGCAAGTACTGGCTGCAGGTCTGCACCGATCTGGCGTGCGCCTTGCGCGGTGCCGATGAATTTCACGCTCAATTGAAAGACACGCTCGGAGTCGATGAGGGCGGCACCACGACCGATGGCATGTTCACGGTCGAGCATGTGATGTGCCTTGGTGCGTGCGACCGCGCGCCGATGCTGCAATGTAATTTCCATTTCCATGAGCACCTCGACATGGACAAGATGAACGCTCTGATCACACGATGGCGCGCAGAAGCGGGACGATAAAATCGCATGGCAGACAAGCAGTATCCGAACATCATCTATCGGGAAAAAGACACGCCCGACATCTGGAAATACGACGTTTACAGCGCTAATGGCGGCTACGACGCCCTCAAAAAGTCGCTCGCTATGACCCCCAAAGCGGTGATCGAGGAGGTCAAGGCGGCGAATCTGCGCGGTCGCGGCGGCGCGGGTTTCTCGGCGGGCATGAAGTGGAGCTTCATTCCGCAGAGCGAACCCGTGAAGTATGTCGTGGTCAACGCCGACGAAAGCGAGACGGGCACCTTCAAAGATCGTCAGATCATGGAGAACAACCCGCATCAACTGATCGAGGGCGCGCTGATCTGCGCCTGGGCGATCCAGGCAAAGGCGGTCTACATCTATCTGCGTGGTGAATACATGGATGTGGCGCTGCACCTTGACGCCTGCATCGAGGATGCGCGCGCCGCCAATCTGGTCGGTGACAACATCGGCGGGTCGGGCTGGTCGTGCGAGGTCTACACGCACTGCGGCGCGGGCGCCTACATCTGCGGCGAGGAGAGCGCGCTGTTGGAATCGCTGGAGGGCAAGCTCGGTCAGCCGCGCGTGCGTCCTCCCTTCCCGGCGCAAAAGGGCGGCGGTCTGTACGGCGAGCCGACGGTCGTCAACAATGTCGAGACGCTGGCGAACGTACCCTGGATTATCAACAACGGCGCCGCCGAATACAAGAAGATCGGCACCGAGCAGAGCAGCGGCACCAAGATTTTCTGTCTGAGCGGGCATGTCAATAACCCCGGCAACTACGAGCTGCCTTTCGGTGTCTCGCTGCGCGAGCTGATCTTCGACCTCGGCGGCGGCATCAGCGGCGGACGTCAGATCAAGGGACTGCTGCCATCGGGCGGATCAGGCCCGATCATCCGTTTCGAGGGCAATGACGATCCGCGCCTGGATACGCCGTTGAGCTACGAGGATTTTGTCAAGCTTGGCACCATCCTGGGATCGGCGTCGGTGATCGTCATGGACGAGACCGTCGATATGGCGTGGGTCGCCTCCAAGATCACCAAATTTTTCAAGCACGAGAGCTGTGGCAAATGCACCCCGTGTCGTGAGGGGACATACTGGCTCGACAAGACGCTCGACCGGATCATGGACGGCACCGCGCGCGCGACCGACATCGCCCTGATCGACAACGTTGCCAAAAATATGCAGGGCGTGACGCTGTGCGCGTTGGGCGACTTCGCCGCCAACCCGATCATCCACACCGTCAAGCTGTTCCCGGAAGACTTCAAGGCGCGGCTCGAAGGCAAGACGACCAACGGCGCCGCCCGCGTCGCACAGCCGCTCGCCGCTGCGGGGGCAGATTGAACGACGACGCTGTGAGGCAGCCACTCGACGATGCGTCGATGGTGACCGAAGCGGTGATGGAACAGGTGTCGGACGCACCCTCCGCGCCGCAGTCGATCCCCCGACGTGCCCGTGCCGCCGAGCGGCTGGATGCGATCGACGCCGCGATCCGCCGTCAGCCCGATGCCGCCGAGAATTACTTGCTGCGCGCCGAGCTGCTGCTGGATCGCGGTCGGCGCGGTGACGACCTGACGGCGGCGGTCGATGCGTATCGGGCGGCGGCGCTGGCGGAAATGCGGCTCGCGCACGAGGATTGGGGGATCGCGGCGCAGATCACGCACGAGCAGGCGCTGGCGCTGCTGCATGACCTGGCAGAGCGCGGCATCGTGGTCGAGACGGCGCCCGACGCAGGGACGCATAACAATGCGTCCGATGTATCATCGCTATAGATCGAATAGACAGCAGCGATTTTGCGATCGCGCCGCCAGACAGTACAATTCAATGCTGAACTCAATTCTGAAAACCAAGCGACGACCCGGTCGGAGAACGATGGAATGACCAAGACCGTCAAGATAGTCATCGACGAACGTGAATTAGAAGTGCCCGCCGGGACGAACCTGGTCGATGTCGCTAAATTCTACGCCGACAACGACATTCCCGTCTTTTGCTACCATCCCAAGATGAAGCCCGTCGGCATGTGCCGTATGTGCCTCGTCGAGATGGGCAATATTCAGAAAGACCGCGAGACTGGTGCCGTGCTGCTGGACGACAAAGGCGCGCCGCAGGTGCGCTGGATGCCCAAGCTGCAAACTGCCTGTACGCAGGTGGTCAGTGACGGGCTGGTCGTGCGTACCAGTACGGAGCAGGTCAATGTGGCGCGGGAAAATGTGGTCGAGTTTCTGCTGACCAGCCACCCGCTCGATTGTCCGATCTGCGACAAGGGCGGCGAGTGTCCACTGCAAAATCTGACGATGGCGCATGGCAAGGGCGAGAGCCGGATGGTGTTCGAGGACAAGCAGCACCTCGACAAGCATGTTCCGCTCGGCGATCTGATCTTCCTTGACGAAGAACGCTGCATCCAGTGCGCGCGCTGTGTGCGCTTCCAGGACGAGATCGTCGGCGACCCGGTGCTGCAATTCTACGAGCGCGGGCGCAGCCTCCAGATCATCACCAACAGCGATCCCGGCTTCGACACCTATTTCAGCGGCAATACCACCGACATTTGCCCGGTCGGCGCGCTGACGACGGCGGATTTCCGCTTCGGCGCGCGTCCCTGGGAGCTGACCAACGTGCCGAGCATCTGCCCGCACTGCCCGGTCGGCTGCAATACCACCCTCAGCACCCGCCTCGACCGCGACTTCAACGGGCGCGCGATGATCAAGCGCGTGATGCCCCGTCAGAATGAAGAAGTCAACGAAATCTGGCTGTGCGACAAGGGACGTTTCGGTCACCACTTTACGCGCAGCACCGACCGTCTGACCGACCCTATGGTGCGCAGTGCCGAACGCCTGGTCAATTCTACCTGGAGCGAGGCGATCAGCAGCGCGACCAACCTGATCAAGTCGGCTGAGAGCAATGTCGCCGTGATCGCGGGCGCGGGCATGACCAATGAAGACCTGTGGGCGCTGCGGCGTCTGGTGGGTGAGGGTGCGCGACTGGGCGCCTGGACGCCCGCGCAATCGGGCGCGGCGCTGGTAGCACAGGTGGGGGTGGGGGTTGACACCAATCTGAACCAGCTCAAGGCGGGCGATGCGGTGCTGGTGATCGCCAGCGACCTGGAAGAAGAAGCCCCGGTCTGGCGTCTGCGCATCAAGCAGGCTGCCGATCGCGGCGCCTGGCTGGTGGTGGCAGGATCGCGCCACACCCGTCTGGCGGACTTTGCCCATGAGACGATCACCTACGCCACCGGCGAAGCGGCGCACGTCATGAACGATCTGCGTACCCGCCATGCGGCGATCGCGGACAAGCTGGCGTCCGCAGCCAACCTGATCATCTTCACAGGCGCCGATGGTCTGACGCTCGCAGGCAGCGCCGCGCTCAATCAGGCGGCTGCCAATTTCCTGATCGAGAGCGGACACGTGGGCAAAGCCAATAACGGCTTGATCGCCGCGCTGCCCGGTGCCAACGCGATGGGGCTGCATTACATGGGGTTCACGCCGGAAACGACGATGGACATCATCGCCAATCCGCCGCGCACGCTGGTGCTGGCTGGCGTCGATCCGCTCGCGGATGACCCCAATGCCGCTGGCTGGCTCGATCGCGTCGAGACGGTGATCACACTGACGCTGTTCACCGACCGCACCGCGCAGCGCGCTGCGGTAGCGCTGCCGATACAGAGCTTTGCCGAGCGCGACGGCTCCTACACCAATGGCGAGCGGCGCGTACAGCGCTTCTACACCGCTCAGGGTCCGATTGGCATGGCGCTCCCGGCATGGCAGATCGTCGGGCGCATCGCGGAAGGCGTGACCGGAGAACGAGTCAAGACTTCCGCCGCGTCGGTGATGCTGGACATCAGCAAGAGCGTCCCGGCATTCGCGGGGACGCGCTACACCGAGCTGTCGAAGGTCGAGAAGCAGTTCCCCGATGTGGGGGGCAGCGACCTGTATTACGGCGGCACCGCCTACAAGAACAACGGCGGACTGGGTGTGCAAATCCCGTCCGGAGCTGAAATGGGCGCGGTCTCGGCTGGCGCGGTGGTGCTGCCAGCACTGCTGAAGGCGGACGGTGACAACCTGGTCGCCGTGCCCACGACCGAGCTGTACAACCGCGAGGCGACCTTCCGTCCGAGCGAACAACAACTGATGGCGCCGCGCGTACCGGGTGCCTATGTAGCGATCAACGCCAACGATGCCCGTCGGCTGGGCATCACCGACGGCGAGATCGTCGCGGTCGAAACGGGCGACGGGCGTCCGGTGCGCGGTCGCGCGCATGTCAACGGCGCCGCCCCGGAAGGGACGGTACTCGTCCCGCGTCACCTGGGCGACGCGGCGGCACCGCTGACGGTGACGCTGGCAAAGCTTGAAAAAGTTCGTGATCTGGTGGTTGAAGGGTAGAGAGCACTATGGCTGGAACGATTGCCACACCCCCAAGACGGCGTATTCCCGCCTGGCTGATCATCGGCGCACTGGTCGCGGTCGTGCTGTTCGTGGTCGTGCCGGTGGTGTTCATCGCCACCAATGCCAACGCCGTCGGCAACTTCGTATTCGACGCCGGGACGCGCGTCAATCCGAACGATGTCGTCATCTGCTACGGAGCAGACGGACGCGGCTGCCCGATCATCCATTCAGTGATCTACTCGCTGATCTTCTTCTTCGTGGTACTGACGGGCTTCGCCTATACCACACTGCTGGAACGCAAGTTCATCTCGTATTTTCAACAGCGGATCGGACCGAATCGTGTCGGTCCGTTCGGCTTGCTTCAGCCGCTCGCGGATGGCGTCAAGCTGATCTTCAAAGAGGATATCATCCCGTCGGGCGCTGACCGCCCGGTCTACCTGCTGGCACCCATCCTCAAGACCGTCCCGGCGATCATTATCCTGGCGGTCGTGCCGCTCGGACCCGACCTGCTGATCCCCTGGTTCGACGGCATGTGGTATCGGGTGCCGCTCGGACTGACCGATCCCAACGTCGGCGTTTTGTGGCTGATGGCGATCACCAGCATCGGCACCTACGGCGTGGTGCTGGCGGGGTGGTCGTCGAACAACAAGTACGCCATGATCGGCGGCTTGCGCGCGTCGGCACAGATGCTCAGTTACGAACTCAGCCTCGGTCTGACGATGGCGGTGCCAATTCTGATCGTCGGCAGTATGAGCGTCGGGGACATCATCCGCAGCCAGACGATGTTCTACGAGTGGTTCATCTTCCAGAATCCGCTGGCGGCGGGCATCCTGGCGATCGCGCTGCTGGCTGAGATCAGCCGCGCGCCCTTCGACCTGCCTGAAGCCGAGCAGGAATTGACTCAGGGGTTCATGACTGAATACAGCGGCATGAAGTTTGCCATGTTCATGATGTCGGAATACCTGGGCATGATCGCCATCAGCGTGATCGTCTCGGCGCTGTACCTCGGTGGCTACAACGACGGCTTTGGCTTAGTGGACACGCTGCCCTTCCTGGGACCGGTCGTGCTGATTGGCAAGGTCATCCTGCTGATGATCGGCATGGTGTGGGTGCGGGCGACTCTGCCGCGCATCCGCTACGACCGTCTGATGCAGTTCGGGTGGAAAATTCTGCTGCCGCTGGCACTGGTGGCGGTCTTCTGGTCGGCGATCGCGGTCATGATCGGGGACGCTTTTGGCAACCCGGTCGTCTACGGCGTGATCGCGGGCGCGGTATTTATGGTCGTGCTGGCGCTTGGCTTTGCGGTGCTGCGTCGCAGCGGTGATCTGGCGGATAAAGAACCCGCGCTGGCAGATGATCCGATGATCACGGGCGATCGTCAGGGTCCTGCCTGGGTCGGCTTGCAGGTATTGGGCGCGCTGATCGCTATCCCGTTCGCGCTGTGGACGTTCACGCTCAAGGCACTGGACAGTCTGGCGTCGCTGGCGCCGGACGACAAGAAGCAGGATGATGCCAACAGCGAAGGGAATGCTTCATGAATTTGCTCAAGGGTTTTGCCACGACATTCAAGCACCTGCTCGAAGAACCGGTGACGGTGCAGTATCCCGAAGAACAGCGCCCGTTCCGCGATCGCTACAAAGGGCGGCATCAACTGCGCCGCTATGAAAACGGGCTGGAGAAGTGCATCGGCTGCTCGCTGTGCTCGGCTGCCTGTCCCGCCGACGCGATCTGGGTCGAGGCAGCGGAAAACACCGACGCGGAGCGCTTCAGCCCTGGTGAACGCTATGCCAAGACCTACGAGATCAACATGCTGCGCTGTATTTTTTGTGGCTACTGCGAGGACGCCTGTCCCACCCAGGCGATCCAGCTCGGACACGAGCATCGTCTGTCGTTCACCAACCGCGACGACGCCATTTTCACCAAGACCATGTTGATCGACGCGCCCGTCCCTGGCGCGTCTGCGACCCCACAGCAGGTCGAACCCGGCGCCTATAATCGCGCGATCCCCGACATGGAAAACCCGAAGTAAGGGCAGCGACTGCGCAGAAAAGCACCTCACCGAAAGTTGGTCGAGGTGCTTTTTTTGCGCTACGCTATGGGCGAGATATACGGTCGGTTTGATAAGGGGGTTTGCCACGCCAAACCCTTACGGTGTACGGTAGGGCTGCAAGGACGCATAACGATAGGTCCGCGTGAAAAATGGGGTTCATTCCGTTTGGATCGTCCAGTAGTTTGTGCCTGTAGCAAAGTTTGAATTGTCTCGCCGCCTGTGCTATATTGCACAAGCGATGTCGAAGGAACACCCCACAGGGATCGACCATGACAGAGTTTTGGCTATTTCTAATCGCTGGTGTGATCGCGGTATCCGCAGCCGCCCTGATGCTGTTGAGCAGCAACGCCGTTCACAGCGCGTTGTTCCTCGTACTGACGATGGCGGCGATCGCCTTTCTGTTTCTGCTGCTGAACGCGCCTTTCCTCGCCATGATCCAGATCACGGTGTATGCGGGCGCGATCATGGTGCTGTTCTTATTTGTGATCATGTTATTGGGATCGGAACAGGGCGAGTCGGAAGACGCATTCGCGTCGCGTCGTCCGTTCCGCTGGTTCGTTCCGGTGGCGCTCACGCTCACGCTGTCGCTGCTGCTGGCAATTGGGCTGACGATCAGCGCTTCGTCAGGCAGTGAGTCCAGCCTGCAGACGGTGCCGCCGCAAAACGCGCGCTTGCGCGTCGTCCATGCGGCGGGTGATGCCGGGATCGTCGATGTACAGCTCGACGGGATAACCATCCTGGAAGAGGTCGCCTTTCGTGATGACAGCGGCTATATGGAGCTGGCGCCGGGCGCGTACACGGTGGCGCTGGTCGCCGCAGATGGCACGACGCTAACTCAGGATGTGTCGCTGCTGGCAAGCTCGGTCGGGACGCTGGTCGCCTACAGCGACGACGCTGGACTGCGGCTCGGTTTCGCGGCGGAAGACCTGGATACGGTCGCGGAGGCGCGTTCCGGTCGGCTGGTGGTCTTCAACGCTTACCCGGAAGCGCCTGTCGTCTCGCTGGTCGATCTCGGTTCGGAATTCGTCGAGAACGACACGCGCGTGATCGCGGAAAATATTCCTTACGGCGCTTCCTCGCTGCCGCTGGTGATCGACGAGGGCGATGTCGATTGGCAGATCGTCGCTGGTGACGCGACGCTCGATGGCATCGCGGACAATGTGAACGACGACCTCGCGGCACTGTCCCGCTTCGAGGTCGAGCGCAACAGCGCCGAGCTGGTGGTCGTGACGCGCGCCCGCACCGCTGATGGCTCGCCCACCGGCGTGCTGCTGCCGACGACGCTGCTGTTACAGACGATGGCGCGTCCCAGCTTTGGCGGACCTGAGGCGATCGGCTATCTGCTGTTCACCGACTATCTGCTGCCGTTCCAACTGCTGGCGCTGCTGCTGCTGGCGGCGATGGTCGGGGCGATCGTGCTGACGCATCGTCAGGTCACCCCGTCAGCGAACCGCATCGGCGTGCGCCGTCGCGTCAGTCGTCCGTTGGTCAACGTCATCACCGCGCAGGTGGGGCATGATGTGACCGACGAAGAGGTCAACCGTCTCCCTGACGATCAACCGCAGGCTGTCGGTGATTAATCCGCGATTTTACGAGAGGAACGCGCTGTCATGGTACAGACCGACGCATACATTATCCTGAGCCTGGTGCTGTTCGTGCTGGGGGTATTGGGCGTGCTGCTGCGGCGCAACGCCATCCTCGTCTTTATGTCGGTCGAGCTGATGCTGAACGCGACCAATCTGGCGCTGGCGGCATTCGCTCGGCATTGGGGATCGGAAAACGGGCATCTGTTCGTGTTTTTCATCATCACCGTCGCCGCCGCTGAAGTGGCGGTCGGTCTGGCGCTGATCGTGGCGATCTTCCGTGCTAAAAAGAGTATCAATATCGACGCACTTCATCAAATGGAAGGCTGAGGCTGAGGATGGAAAACTACCCACAGCTCGTCCCGCTGATCATCCTCATCCCGGCGATCGGCGCTTTCATCAATTTCTTCTGGGGGATGCGCATCGGGGAAAAGGGGTCGGCGATCATCGGCACGGTCGCCGCTGCGCTGTCCTTCCTGGTGGCACTGGCACTCTACGCCTATCTGGGGAGCAGCGGCTATGAGGCGGCGGTCGTCAATCCACCGCTGATCTCTGGCTGGATCACCATCCCGGTGGCGAATGTCGAAATTCCCTGGCAGATGCGCGTCGATACGCTCAGTGTCACCATGATGCTGTTCGTGACCGGGGTCGGCTCGCTCATCCATATGTACGCGATGGGCTACATGCACGGCGATGAGCGTTTCCCGCGCTTCTTTGCCTATCTGAACATGTTCCTGGCATTCATGCTGATCCTGGTCACAGGCAACAATCTGCTGATGATGTTCGTCGGCTGGGAGGGCGTCGGCTTATCGTCGTTCCTGCTGATCGGTTTCTGGTGGGACAAGAAGAACGGCGTTGGCTGGCGCAACAGCAACGCCGCCCGCAAAGCCTTCATCGTCAACCGTATTGGCGACTTTGGCGTGCTGATGGCGATCTTCCTGACCTTCTGGACATTCGGCACGCTCGACTTTTACAAGCCGGGTGAGCTGGCGGTCGTCGGCGGACACAGCGAAGGCGATCACAGCGAGACCGCCGCTGGCGACGCCGATCACAGCACCGAGGCGGGTGCCACTGATGCCGATCACAGCGAGACGGCTGCGACCGGTGTCGAGGGCGGTGCCGCTGCCGGGGAACACAGTGAAGGCGTGGTCGTCGATCCAAATAATCCGTTCGCGGCGGCTGCGGCAGGGCTGACGACCGAGTCGGCGGAAGCTGAAGCGGGCGTCGCTGAAGAGTCGGCAGAATCCGAAGCTGAGGGCACAGCATTCGCCTCACTGGAATTCACCGACAACACCCACATCGAGACGCGCGACCTGGGTATCTTTGGGCAGGCGCAGCGCTTTCTCGAAGAAGATGTCGAGCGGACATTCCACTTTGGTTCGGTCTCGCTGTCGATCGAGGGCGTGCTGACGCTGATCACGTTGTTCATGCTGCTGGGCGCGACGGGCAAGTCGGCGCAAATCCCGCTCTTTATCTGGCTGCCCGACGCGATGGCGGGTCCGACTCCGGTGAGCGCGCTGATCCATGCCGCGACGATGGTCACGGCAGGCGTGTACATGATGGTGCGCAGCAACGTCTTTTTCCACGACGCCGAGCTGACCTCCCTGATCACGGCGTTGATCGGCACCGGGACGGCGCTGGTCGCGGGCTTCATCGCGCTCGGACAATGGGACGTGAAGCGCGTGCTGGCGTACAGCACGGTCAGTCAGTTGGGCTTCATGGTGGCGGCGGTCGGCGTCGGCGCCTATGGCGCGGCGCTGTTCCATGTGGTGACGCACGCCTTTTTCAAGGCGCTGTTGTTCCTGGGCAGCGGGTCGGTGATTCACGGTATGGAACATGGGCACCGTCACGTCCATGAACACGGCAGCGCGCACGACGACGAACATGCCGACGCGCACGATCATGGCGGTGAGGACGAATTCGACCCGCAGGATATGCGCAATATGGGCGGCTTGCGCTCGAAAATGCCGATCACGTACATTACTTATCTGATCGGGACGCTGGCGTTGGCGGGCATTATTCCGTTCGCCGGCTTCTGGTCGAAGGACGAGATTCTGGCAGATGCCTGGATCGTCGGCATCACCGAAAACAACCTGGGCGGCTTCCTGGCATTCGGCGGACTGCTGCTGGCGGCTGGCTTGACCGCGTTCTATATGTGGCGCCAGGTCGTCATGGTCTTTCACGGCGATCCGCGCACGCCAGCCGCCGAACATGCGTCCGAGAGCGGCGCGCTGATGACGATCCCTCTGATCGTGCTGGCGTTCTTCAGCCTGACGATCGGCTTCATCAATACGCCTGCCAACGTGCTGGGGCTGGATGGCATTTTTGGCGCGCACCGCTTTAGTGACTGGCTCGGTCAGACGGTCCTGTACGCGCACGCGGCGGAATTTCAGCCGCTGATCGCTATTGGTGCGCTGCTGCTGGCAGTGGGCGCGATCATCCTGGCGGGCAGCATCTACGGCAAAAACAAAGCCGTCACCGCCGACCGCCGTGACCCGCTGGCGCTGCGCACCGAGACGGCGCCATTCTGGAGCCTCGCCAACGCGCGTCTGTACTGGGATCAGATGTACTTCCGCCTGTTCGAGAATCCGTTCAACCAGGTGGGCAAGTTCCTGGCGGATCGGCTGGATTGGGCGTTCTGGCACGACTATTTCCACGACACGATTATCGGCAAGGGGTTCAACGGCATCGCTACGCTGCTGGCGAAACCGATCGACACGGGCATCATCGATGGCACGGTCAATGGCATCGGCGCGCTGGTGCGGTGGGTGAGTGGCAATGTGCGTCAGGTGCAGACGGGTTATGTGCGGACGTATGCAATCACGCTGCTGCTGGGCGTGGTGATCGTGATCCTCGTGCTGCTGCTGCCGCTGATCAACACCAACGGCTGACCGCGACACACTGACAGCCACAGGCTGATAGGAGATTATTGAAACATGCCAATGGCAATGGAAACTACCGGCTTTTCGCTGCTCACCCTCGTCCTGTTCCTGCCGATGGTTGGGTTTACCATCCTGCTGTTCATCCGTGACCAGCAGGAAGACGCCATCAAGTGGACGGCGCTGGGGACGAGTCTCGTCACATTCATCGCTTCGCTGCTGTTGTGGGTCGGCTTTGATAATGCTGAAGCGGGCTTGCAGTTCGTGCAGCGCTGGGACTGGCTGCCGACCTACGGCATCAGCTTCTATATCGGCATCGACGGCTTGAGCCTGCTGATGGTCATCCTGACCACCTTCATCATGCCGATCGCCATCCTGTCCTCGTTCCGCGCGCATGTGCTGCACGAGCGTGGGCGGGTGAAGCTGTATTTCATGTTCATGCTGCTGCTCGAATGGGCGATGCTGGGCGTGTTCATGGTGCAGGACCTGGTGATCTTCTACATCTTCTGGGAAATCACGCTGGTGCCGATGTACTTCCTGATCGGTATCTGGGGATCGGAACGCCGTATCTACGCGGCGATCAAGTTCTTCCTGTACACGATGGCAGGGTCGATCCTGATGCTGCTGGCGATCCTGTATGTCGGGATCGAGGCGGGCACGTTCGCCGTGCCGGAGATCATCGCTGGCGTACAGAACGGCACGATCGATTTCGCCTTCGACGGCTTGTTCAGCACGCAGTCGTTCCTGTTCCTGGGCTTCTTCATCGCCTTTGCCGTCAAAGTCCCGATCTGGCCTTTACACAGCTGGCTGCCAGACGCGCATGTCCAGGCGCCGACTGCTGGCTCGGTCATCCTGGCGGGCGTGATGCTCAAGCTGGGCACCTACGGACTGGTACGCTTTTGTCTGCCCTTGTTCCCGGAGGCGTCGGTCGAGTGGGCGCCTGTGGTCGGGGTGCTGGCGGTGATCGGCATCATCTATGGTGCCTGGGTGAGCTATGCACAGACGGACGTGAAGAAGCTGGTGGCGTATTCGTCGGTGAGCCATCTGGGGTTCGTCGTGCTGGGCATCTTTTCGCTCAACGCGCAGGGCATCCAGGGTGGCATCCTGCAGATGGTCAATCATGGCATCAGCACGGGCGGGCTGTTTTTGCTGGTCGGGATGCTGTACGAGCGCCGTCATACCAAAGCGATCGATGCGTTTGGCGGTATCTGGAAAGCGCTGCCGCTGTTCGGCGCGATTAGCCTGGTCGTGACCCTGAGCAGTATGGGTCTGCCGGGACTGAACGGCTTCGTCGGGGAGTTCGTCATCCTGTTGGGTACGTTTGGCAGCCAGGTACTGGGCTTCTTCTACGCGATGGTGGCGACGGTCGGCGTGATCCTGGCGGCGGTCTACATGCTCTACATGTTCCAGAAGGTCTTTATGGGCGAGCTGGACAAAGAAGAAAACAAGAATCTGGAGCCGCTGCACTGGACTGAGATCGCGGTCATGATCCCGATTCTGATCGCTATTTTCCTGGTCGGCTTGCAGCCAGCGCCGTTTTTTGCGACGATGGACGCCAGCGTCGGTGCGCTGGTGGCGCAGGTGAATGAGTTTGTGCCGATGGTCGTGCAGGCTATCCCGTAACGGAGCGTACTCGCCATGTTTGAAGCGCCAAGTTTAGAGTCGCTCAATCTCGACGCCGCGCTGCCGGGCATCAGCCTGGCAGCATGGGCGACGATCCTGCTGGTGATCGACCTGTTCATCCCGAAAGAACGCAAGCAGACGACGGCATGGCTGGCGATCGGTGGGTTGGTCTTCACCTTCGTGATGAATCTGCTGGTGTACAACCGTCAGGAGCAAGCCTTTCTGGGCATGTTCATCGCAGACCCGTTCACGGGCTTTCTCAACATCGTCATTCTGATGACGGCGATCCTGGGCATTCTGCTCAGTATGGGGTACGTCAGGCGGGCGGGGATCGAGCGCGGTGAATATTACGTGCTGATCCTGTTCTCGACGGTCGGCATGATGTTCATGGCGAGCGCGAACGACATTATCGCCGTCTTTGTCGCACTGGAATTGTTGAGCATCCCGCTCTACATCCTGGCGGCATTCCGCACCCCCGATCTTAAATCGGAAGAGGCGGGCTTCAAATATTTCGTCCTGGGCGCATTCGCCAGCGCGTTCTTCGTGTTTGGCGCGGCGCTGGTGTACGGCGCGACCGGGACGACCAACCTGCAGGAGATTTTCGCGGCGCTGCGCAATCTCGGTGGCGAGACGGGTCCGTCGCCATTCTACATGCTGCTCGGCGCGGGGCTGCTCATCGTCGGCTTGGGCTTCAAGGTGGCTGTGGTGCCGTTCCACACCTGGACGCCGGATGTGTATGAGGGCGCGCCGACGCCGGTGACCGCGTTCATGAGCGTGGGCGCAAAGGTCGGCGGGTTTGCCGCGCTGCTGCGTATCCTGGTGGTCGGTATGCCGATCCTGATCGTCAACGATCAGATCGCCGCCGCCTGGCAGACGACGCTGTGGCTGATCGCTGCCGCGACGCTGATCCTCGGTAATCTGGTCGCCATCTCGCAGACCAATATCAAACGCATGTTGGCGTATTCGTCAGTCGCACACGCTGGCTATATCATGATGGCGGTGGCAGCGGCTGGCACGCCCGGCATTGGCGATCAGGCGGCGCAAGCGGCGGCTGTTTACCTGCTGGCATACATGTTCACCAACATGGGCGCTTTTGCGATCGCCATGAGCATCGAGAAAGATGACGGCACCGGGACGAGCCTGGCGGACTTCAACGGGCTGGCGAAGAGTCGTCCGCTGCTGGCTGCGATGATGGCGGTCTTCATGCTGAGTCTGATCGGCATCCCGCTCACGTCGGGCTTCATGGGCAAGTGGCTGGTGTTCCAGGTGGCGATCGAGGCGAACCTGATCCCGCTGGCGATCATCGGCGTGCTGACCAGCGTGGTCAGTGCCTTTTACTATGCCCGCATCATCATCAATATGTACTTCGGTGAGGGGGAAGGCGATCCGGCTGAAGGCGCGACGCCGACAGTAAATTATGCGCTCTACATCGCCTTTGCCGGGACGCTGCTATTGGGCATCATTCCCACACTGGTCATAAACCTGGCACAGCCTGTGACGCTGGCGGTGGTGCCGTAGAATCGCGGACGCCAGACAGGGCGTCCGGTTTACAAAGATTCGATGCAGGGGCGCGGCGCGCCCCTGTTTTGTTGTCGGTATTGTGCTAACGAGAAGCGATGAGTCATGACGCGCGATCAACGCATCGGCATTTTTTACATTCTGACGGCGGTGACGGGATACAGCTTCTTCGCCGTCTTCACCAAGACGCTGCTGGGGGAGGGCATGGCGCCGATCGATATCGGACTGTGGCGCTTCGTGATTGCGGTCTCAATCCTGTGGGCGCTGCGACTCGGCGTTGGCGCGCGTCAGGGACGGCTGACCCTGCCCAAGCTGCCCCTCTTTTGGGTAGCAGTCATGGGCGTGACGATGGCGCTGGCGGCGCTGGCGGGATTTTTCGGATTAGAGCGGCTGCCAAGTGCAACTTATCTGGTGCTGTTCTACAGCTACCCAATGATGGCGGCGCTGATCGAGGCGGCGTTGGGCAAACGGCTGCCGGGTATCGGATGGGTGGCATTGACGCTAACGCTGGTGGGCGTGCTGATCGCCGCGCCCGACTTCAGCGCCGGTCTGACGGGCGAAAACGCAGTCGGCGTGCTGATCGCCTTCGTCAATGCGCTCGTCGTGGCATTGTATTTCATCATTTCCAACCGTGTGCTGCAAGGCACCAGCGACCGTCTGGGCGCCACCGCCATGATTCTGACCGCCACCTTGATCATGATCGGAATCGTCGCGCTTTTGATGGGCGCCAATATGCCGCCGACGCCGCGCGCCTGGCTGCTGGTGGCGGCGCTGGCAGTTGTCAGCACGGTCATCCCGGTGTTCGCGCTTAACCAGGGCATCCCGCGATTGGGCGGTGCGCAGTCGGGAATCATTTCGTCGATCGAGCCGATTATGGCGTCGCTGCTGGCGATGGTATTTTTGGGTGAGATCATGACCGGGGCACAGTGGGCAGGCGGACTGGTGATCGTCGCGGGTATCGTGGTGCTGCAGGCGCCGGCGCTGCTGACGCGCCGCAAAACGACCGACGAAACGCCGATCACAGCACCATAAACAGTCCGACGCTCGTATATGCATGTATAGATCACTATATGGCGCTGTCATACGCGCATCATATGTCGTGTTTGGCGTGCCATGCCCGGCTAAATGGGAAAAAATGATGACCGACCCTGCTGAATCGAATCCCCTGAAATTCAAGCGCGACATCGTAACGCCAGAAATGCGCGCCCGTCTGCTGCGCAACCGTGACGGTCGGCTGCTGCCAGCGCAGTGGCTCGACCTGGCGACCGAGCCGCTGGTGATCCTGCTCATTCTGCTGCCCCCGGCGATCTTCCTGTTCGGACCGCGTGTGATGAGCCTGTTCCGCGTGTGGTGGCTGCTGGCACTGGTCGCATTCGTCGTGCTGGTCGTGCCGCTGTTCCTGCGGGCGGTACGATATGCGCGCGCACCGATCTACTACGCGCGTTTGCGGGCGCCGGAGGGGGGAGTCCGACGCTGGATGCCCTGGCGCGCCCAACAATTCGTCGCGCCCAACGACGTAGTGGTGAAATTTGGCAAACGGCTGGCGCCGACGCTGCACACCACCGCCGATCACGAGTACATGGTGTACTATCTGGACGACCCGGCTGGTAAGGTGCTGCTCAGTCTGGCACCCGCCGATCACGAACACGCCGAATTGTGGACGCCGACCAAAGGATTCAGGATGCGCCACGCCCAGCGGACGGGTAAGCCGCTGGCGGAAGACGATTTGACATGACGACGCCGATCGCCCTGCAAGACCTGTGCCTGCCGACCGGAACCTGCTACGGCTGCGGGTCAGCCAACCCGGACGGCTTGCAGATCAAGAGCTACTGGAGCGCGGACGGTCAGGTTGTGGTGGCGACGATCACGCCCGACGCGAAATACGCATCCGGGTTCAAAGGCGCGCTCTACGGGGGGGTGATCGCCTCGCTGATCGACTGTCACTCCAATTGGACGGCGATGGCGTTCGGCTATCGGGCTGAAGGACGCGAGGCGGGCAGCGCGCCGTTGATCGCCTCGGTGACGGGATCGCTCGGCGTGAAGTATGTCAAACCGACGCCGATGGGGGTGCCGCTGCATCTGCGTGCGTGGGTCGATGGGGAGGTCGGTCGCAAGACGCGGGTGATCTGCGAATTGGGCAGTGCCGACGCTGTGACCGCGACCGGCGACTCGGTGTTCGTGCGCATCGACCCGGCGCTGTTCGAGTAGGCACGATCGTGGTGGGTACATCGACGGCGAGTAGTTTCATGACAAAAGACAAGGATAACATGGATGATAATAAAATTTATGGACAGATAAAACGAGCTTACGCAGAAAAATCTGTCAGGAAGAGAATTGAGGCATTGTTTCTCGATAATCTGGGTAAAGTGCTGACAAGCGATCAAATTAAAACGGTAGCGCGTGATCCTGTGACCGGCAAGCAACCGGAAAACTGGCACCAGCGTTTATCTGAGCTGCGAACGGATGACGGCTACACAATACTGACCTGGAGGAATTGAGGGTATTTGCGCGTAGAAGAATATCTGATGCCAAGTGCGGATAAACGACAATTGGCAGCCAAGCGAATTCTGCCAGCCAAAACGACGTGGCAATTTATCTTGAAACGCGCCGATAATCGATGTGAATGGCGTGAAGATGGGCAAAACTGTCTGCTTCAGGAGAACAGCATCGATCCGGTAGGAGGAGGGCGCGTTAAGCTGACCCCTGATCATAAACAGCCGCATTCAATCGATCCAAATGCCGATCTTCGAGACCCAGAACAGTGGCAAGCCTTATGTGGACGCCATCAGATAATCAAGAAAAATTACTGGAATACCATGACAGGAAAACTCAATGTGTATGCTATTATACAAAGTTCAACAAGAGAAGAAAAACTCATTGCATTCAAGTTTCTTTTAGACTATTTTGGTTATATCTTGCAGGAGGATGGACAAATTGAGCGGAGTACAAATTGAATGAAAAACCACCATAACAATGTATACGATGCTGCGAATGCGCCCAAAACAAGAATTGTGGCAGCACTCGACGAACACTTGGTAGCAGTCTTAGCGCCAACGGACGTGATGACCAGCCTCAAAGTTGTTCGAGATATGAATTTGATGCCCAAGGTAATTATCCTTGACCCCTGGTACAACAAAGGCTTTGGAGGAGTTCGTACCGATTATAATGAATTCATTCTCGACTTGTTGAGGTTGTCTGGAGAAATTGCGGAACACGTTTTTCTTTGGGGATTCCCTGAGATCACCGCTCACTTTGTCGATAAACTGCCGCCTACGTTGACTTTGGTCGCGTGGTTGACCTGGTATTACAAAAATGATCCATCTGTTATTCGCGGATGGCGATCCAGCCAAAACGCCTGTTTACATTTATCACGCCCCAGTGCTGTTCTTTATCCAGAACATTTCTTAAATCAGGCACAAAAAGACCTTCAGGCGCGCGGTAAGCTGCGCTATATGCCGGGTCCTACAACGGTGCTTGAAGAACCCTTACCCATACAGGAAAGTTTCCTGACCAATCCATTGGCATCGCAAACAGATGTTATCGAAAACGCCCTCCTGGTTGGATTCGTTGGCAAGAAAGAGCGAACGGGACATCCTGCTCAAAAACCGATCGGCGTCATAGAAAAGCTTATTTTAATGACCAGTAAAGCAGGGGATTTGATTGTTGACCCGATGATGGGATCAGGGACGACGGCAGCAGCAGCGTTGAAGAATCGACGGTTAGCGAATATCGGATCATTCTGAAGAATATACACGTTCAGCTGAGATTCGTCTCGGCATACAGCGTGTGGAATTAAGCATATCAACAGAAAAAGATGAGGTGCTAGCTGCACAAACAAGGGGATCAGCCGGCGCCGATCCCCTGTGAAATGTGCTTACCGCCCCGCCAGCGCCTCGACCATCAGGTCGCCCAGCTCGGTCGGGTTTTGCGCGACGCGGGCACCTGCTGCCTCCAGCGCTGCCATCTTGCCTTTTGCCGTTCCCTTATTGCCGCTGGTGATCGCGCCCGCGTGTCCCATCTTGCGACCGGGGGGCGCGGTCACGCCAGCGATGTATGCCACCACTGGCTTGGTCATGTTCGCCTTGATGTAGTCGGCGGCTTCTTCCTCGGCGGTGCCGCCGATCTCACCGATCAGGATGACGCCGTGCGTCTCAGGATCCGCCTCAAACGCCTGCAAGCAGTCGATGAAGCTGGTGCCGGGGACGGGATCGCCGCCGATGCCGACGACGGACGACTGACCCAGACCCTTGCGCGTCAGCTCGTAGGTGGACTGATATGCCAGCGTCCCCGACCGACTGACGATGCCAACATGCCCCTCCGCCGCCACTTCGGGCGGGTTGAAGCCGATATTGCACTTGCCGGGGCTGATGATGCCAGCACAGTTGGGTCCGAGCAGGCGGGTGTTGGGGTAATTGCGCTTGAGGATGTTGTACACGCGCGCCTGATCGTGCATGGTGATGTGTTCGGTCACGCACACGATGAAGGGCACGCCTCCCTCTGCCGCCTCCAGAATGGCGTCAGCGGCGAACGCCGACGGCACGATGATGAACGAGGTATTCGCCCCGGCTTCGCGCACCGCGTCGGCGACGGTGGCGTAGACGGGAATACCCTCTACGTCCGTCCCGGCTTTCCTGGGATTGGTGCCAGCGACGATCTGGGTGCCATAGGCTTTGTTGCGCAGCCCATAGAATGTGCCCTGCGAGCCGGTCAAGCCCTGGACGACGACTTTGGTGTTCTGGTCGGCAAAAATTGCCATCGTTTAGTTTCCTTCTGCGATCGCAACGGCGCGGCGCGCGGCGGACAGCATGGTTTCTTCAGCGATCAGTGTGTCCGAAGCATGTTCTTTCAATATGGCGCGTCCCTCGACGGCGTTGGTGCCGTCGATGCGGATGACGAGTGGCGCGTGCAGCGCGACCTTCTGCATACCCGCGACGATGCCGCGCGCGACTTCATCGCCGCGCGTGATGCCGCCAAAAATGTTGATCAGGATGACCTTGACGTTCGGGTCGGTGCTGATGACCGTCAGCGCGTTGGTGACCACTTCCGCATTGGCGCCGCCGCCGATGTCCAGAAAGTTGGCGGCGCTCCCACCGACCTGCTTGACGGTATCGAGCGTACTCATGGCGAGTCCGGCGCCGTTGGCGATGATGCCGACCGAGCCGTCCAAGCCGATATATTGCAGACCCAGCTCTTTCGCCAGTTTCTCGCGGTCATCACCGGCGGCGGTGGTGACGAGGCGAAAGGCATCCCATTCGGGGTGGCGTCCGGCGGCGCTGTCATCCAGGCTGACTTTGGCGTCCAGGGCGTACACACGTCCGTCGGTGGACAGGATCAACGGATTGATCTCGACCAGATCGGCGTCCCCCTCGACAAAGGCGCGGTACAGCTTGACGATCAGCGCGGCTGCCTGATCGACGGCGGCGGGATTGAGGTTGGCGCGCTCGACCCAGGCGTGCGCGGTCGCGACGTCGAGTCCGTCCACCGGATCGATGTAGAGCAGCGCCAGCGCGTCAGGCTCCTCGACGGCGACCTGCTCGATGTCGATTCCGCCGCGCGCGCTCATCATACCGAGATATTTTTTGGCGCTGCGATCGAGCGTGAACGAGACGTAATATTCTTCGGCGATGTCCGAGGCGCTCTCGACCCAGACAATGTGGACAACATGCCCCTTGATGTCCATACCGATGATGTTGCCAGCGTGGAAACGCGCTTCTTCGGCATTGCTGGCGATCTTGATGCCGCCCGCCTTGCCGCGCCCGCCGACCTGCACCTGTGCCTTGATCACGATCGGATAGCCGATGCGCTCGCCCAACGCGACTACTTCCTCGACGGTGTGCGCCACGTCTCCCGATGGCACGGGAATATCGAACCGGGCAAAATATTGTTTGCCCTGATACTCGAACAAGTCCAAAGAACGCCTCCTTTTACATACACGTACATACACATTTTTGCAGCTCACATGAGTTCATTATCCCCGATCGTGAAAGCGTTCGCAAAGACCAGGAAAAAAGGAACATCAAATCGAGTGAATCACAGTTTTCTCGACGGACGCATTGTTATGCGTTCCTACAGGCGTGCTGAGGTCGTGATTGACTCAATTTAATCTTGCGCAGGCATGGGGAGGTGGGTTAGCCTAAACGCTATGCGCCGCACACCGTCACTCACTTTCATCACGTTCGCCGCGATCATCCTGCTGACCGCCGCCGCACTGCGCCTGATCGGGCTGAGTCAGTACCCGCCCGGACCGCACTACGACGAGGCGGTCAAGCTGCTGGTGACGCGCTCGATCCTCGACGGCGCGCATTACTTCCCAATGATCGAGGCATATCAGGGGCGCGAACCGCTCTACTTTTACCTCGGTGCGCCGATGCTGGCATTCGTGCAGGACTCGCCGTTCGCCTTTCGGATATTGAGCGCCTTCATCAATTTGATCACGATCGCGGCGTCGATGGCACTCGGACGAGCGATCTTCCCCGGTCGGCGGGGGATGATCATCGGGATCGCGGTCGGCGTGATGATGGCGGTGTCGTTTCATCAGGTATGGCTGTCACGCCAGATTTTCCGCGCGGTCACGCTGCCGCTGATGCAGGCGCTGGCACTGTGGTGTCTGTTTCGCGGGATGCGCGTCGTCGGACTCAGGCGGGCGTGGGGCTGGCTGGTCGCGGCGGGGTTGTTCGCTGGCGGCGCACTCTACACCTACAACGCCTCTCGTCTGTTTCCGCTGTGGATCGGCGTCGCGCTGCTGGTGTGGTGGATCGCCGCGCGATTCGATCGACGTGTCCTGACGCGCGTACTGCTGGTCGGCGTCGTGATGAGCGTCACCGCCGCGCCGATGATCGTCTACGCGATCCAACGACCGGACATTTTCTTCGGTCGGCTGGCGGAGGTCACACAAGCTGCCGACTCGATCACGCTGACCGAGAGCATCATTCGACACGTGCTGATGTTCGCCATCGAGGGCGATCCCTATTTTCGTTACAACATCCCCGGACGCCCGTATTTCACCTGGGTCGAGGGCGTATTGCTGCTGATCGGGATCGGCGCGGCGAGTTACGGACTGGTGCGGCGCGGTGTGAGTCCACGCGGGCGCGTGGGGTACGCGCTGGCATTGCTGGCGCCGCTGATGGTGATTCCGAGCGTGATCAGCGTGAGTGGATTGCCACCGAGCCACATGCGCTCGCTGGGGATGGTGCCGCTGATCTTCGTGCTGGTGGCGATCGGGGTGGAGATGTCGATCCCGCCTTATCTCGCCGCTGAACGAGTAAGGGACCGTGCGGCTCGGACGCATCGTTATGCGTTCCTACAGCGTGTCGCGGTTCCTGCTCTGGGGGTCGCGGCGCTGGCTGGCGGCGCGATTGGCACCTGGGCAATCTATTTTCAGTGGGCGTCGAGTGCCGAGGTCTACTACGAGACCGACGCCGATCTCGCGGCGGCGGTGACATGGGCGGTCGATCAACTCCAGCCGGGTGAACGTCTCTATATAGCAGCACGCGACAAAGGTCATCCGACCGTGATGATCGCCAATCTGCCCAATGTGACCTGGATCGGCACCGACAGCCTGATCCTGCCCGCGCCCGGCGAACGCGGGCTGGTGCTGTTCCCACGCAGCGCGCCGCCGCAGTCGATCTTTTTGTCGGCACTGCAAAGCGGACAGATCGACGGTCTGCCGACTGCGCCGGACGGACGCGCGGCATTCGAGGCATTTCGCGTGACAGGTGCCGAACGTGCAATCGCTTCGGATGCGCCAGCGAACGCGCACATGAGATTTGCGGGGATCGACGCGCCGCCGATCCGGTCGGGCGAGTCGGGCTTGATCACCACCACCTGGCACGTCGTGCGCCCGCCCGATGTGGGCGACCTGACGCCGATCATCCAGATCGAGGATGCCTACCCGCCCATCGACTCGGATGGGCAAAATGCGCCGCGCGGGATCGTGTTTGCGCGCGGGGATGCGTACATGGCGGGCACTGACGGCTGGCGACCTGGCGAGACGCTGATGCAGCAGGTGCGCGTGACGATTCCGCCGCTGACGCCGATCGGAGCATACCGGGTGCGCATGACCTGGGTGGCGCGAGCGTCGGATCGCTACGCACCCTATCTCAACGCCGACGGATCACAGGCGGGCATATGGACAGATGTCGGGATGCTGACGGTGACACGCCCGGCAGCGAAAATCGCTCTCAACACAATCACCGTTCCAGTGTCGCTCGATCAATCGCTGGCGCCGTCGCTGCGCTTGATCGGCATATCGGCGCCGCCTGAAACAGTGTCGCAGGGGGAGACGCTGCCGATCACGCTGTACGTTCAGGTGACGGGCGAGTCGCCTGCCTATGCTGAACTGCTGTTTATGCTGGTCAATACGAATGGGGAAGGGGTGCAGTGCTGCATCGAGCGGCTGCCTGTGCAGACCTGGCGCGCTGGCGATGTCTGGGCGATCCCGATGCGTCCCCGCCTCGCCTACGCAGGAAGCTGGATGCTGACTGTGCAGGTCGATGATACACCGATCGTGCTGGCGCCGATCACGGTCGAGGCAGTCGATCGCACTTTCAGCCCGCCGTCCTTCGATCGCGCGCTCGATGCGTCATTTGGTGGACAAATCGCGCTCGTCGGCGCAGATGTCATCCAGCAGGACGGCGAACTGCTGCTCAGTCCGGTGTGGCGTGCGGACAGAGCGCCTGACCGCGACTATACGCTGTTTGTGCATCTGGTCGATGCCGACGGGACGATCCTGGCGCAGGTCGATGTCATGCCACACGGCGGGGCATACCCGACGGCGCGCTGGCTGCCCGATGAGTACGTCACCGAGACAATCCGCCTGCCCGATCACCCCGACGGTGCCGTGCTGCGGGTGGGGTGGTACGACGCCGAGACCGGACGACGCTTGTCCTCGACGGGGAGGGATGCCACCCTTGAAAATTACGCCGTCGTCGATTACCGTAATTCTTAACCAAGACTCATTTTGATTTCGACTAAAGGTATTTATAATCCATATGAGGTATCGTTTCCAGGATTGAGTGTCGATGCGTTGTATGATCACTGCCAGCCAGTATCAGTATGTCGAGATGGTCGATGTCAATGAAGCGGGGGGTGCCGTGATGGGGCGCTCGGACGAACTGACGCGCTTTCAGCCCGATGTCGATCTGGCACTGTGCAGCGGACGTGAAAAAGGGGTGTCGCGCCGTCATGCGGTGCTGGTGTCCTATCGGGGCACGCCGCACCTGATCGATCTGTACTCGGTCAATGGCACATTTCTTAACGACCAGGTCCTGGCGCCCGATCAGCCTTATCCCCTGCAAAAAGAAAACAATGTGCGTTTGGGGACATTAGATTTAAAATTAGTTCTCAGTTAGTAAGTGGACTTTTGTGATTTTCAGAGTGTATAATTCTGAAGTTAACCTGACTAGCGAAATTACAGAATAGAAGTGGATACAATGGCACAAAATCAACTGCGGTTCAATGGCTCGGTATGGTGTAATTTAGACATTGCGCTGCGTAATATGGATCAAATGTTCGGTAGAATCGTGCAGCCGCTCGGCTTGACGATCATCGAATGGTACATTCTGCGTGCCTTATATGAGCGCGATGGTCAGCACGCCTCGGAGCTGGCGCGTGCAGTCGGTCGTGCGGCGACCTCGTTCACCCCGAACCTGGATAAGCTGCAAGGCAAGGGCTTCGTCGAGCGTCGCCCCGATCCAGCGGATCGCCGCGCGGTGCGCATCTTCCTGACCGATAAGGCGCTGGATATGAAGACCAACGTGGTAAAGAGCGCGAAAGAGCTGGATCAGCGTATCCGCCAGCTTTTTGAAGAGGACAATTACGAGGTCTTTCACAAGGTGGTCTCGCAGCTCCAGATGCTGGAGCCGAATTATTCCGAGATCGAGCCGGAAGAAGCCCAGACACGCGCCAAGAACAATGGCAAAACGCACGGCACCAAGCCGCGCGGGTAAGCTCCAGGCATAATATGTAGTGAATGGCGCCCTGGCACTGCCTGAGGACGATTGTATCGAATAAAAAACGCTCATCCCGCAACGGGATGAGCGTTTTGTGTATAGGTCAGGAAAGCGATCGGCGGAAAATACTACTCAGGAAGCCGCGTTTCCTGCGGTTTCGGCGGCGGCACTACCACGTCGATCGCCTGCTGCACCAGATCGCGCATGTACTGCTCTGGCAGCGCGCCGGGCTGGTTGAAAATGATGGTGCGGTTCTTGACCACCATCATGTTCGGAATGCTGGTGATGCGGAACACCTGCGACAAACCAGGGTTGGCATCGACATCGACTTTGGCGATCTTGATCCTGCCGCTGAACTCTTTCGCCAGCTTGTCCAATACAGGCGCGACCTGGAGACACGGACCGCACCAGGAAGCCCAGAAATCGACCAGCACGGGCAGCTCGCTCTCCAGAACTTCGGCTTCAAAGGTGGCGTCGGTCACGACGACCGGCTTGGTATAGACCAGATTAGCCTGATTCACTGCATCATCCATCACAGTATCCTTTTTGAGATTATCTGACGGCGCCACCACCAGCGGGGCGCGCTCTTTTACAAGTGCTGCTACACGTTCCAACGCCAGCGGGAGATCACTGCCCCAGGGACGGGGGCGACGCACCACTTCCTCGCCGCAGTACCAGCCGACCAGGATCGGCTTGTCGCTCACGCCGAAGCGGGCGGCGGCAAGCGGATTTTTGTCCGGGTCGATGCGCGCGTAGATCACATCGCCGGACTTGTCCGCCGCCGCCTTGTCGAAGGCGGTCTTGAAATCGCCACGCACGCCATCGCCGTTGGTGAACAACAGCAGCACCGGGCGATCGCCATGCAGGGCGCTGTCGAGCGTGTCGTCGGTCAGCGTCAAAAACAGGTCGGACATGGTTTCCTCGATCATTCAGGCGCCGGGGCGCACTTTGCATCTATATCCTTCAGACGCGGAGTGCGCAAAATCGCTTACGTTTCAGTTTCAGTGAATCACGGTTTTCTCTACGGAGGCATTATTATGCGTCCGTAGAGGGGTATTGAAATGGTGATTCACGGAATTCTGATCACGACGATCTGTCGGTTCAATAGCCCACCGTCACGCCGTCCTTGCGCGGGTCGCTGCCGCCATACAGCACACCCGTCTCAGCATCGCGCACGATAATCTGCCCGTCGCCAAACACACCGCGGCCGCTGCCGCTGACCGGACGCACGCGGTGACCCATGTCTGCCAGCCGCGCCATCGTCGCTACAGGAATGCCTTCTTCCAGCGCCAGCTCGCTGTCGCCGCTGCCGGAGTCCAGGCACCAGCGCGGACGGTCGAGCGCCGCCTGCGGATCGAGCTGATCGTCCAGCAGTGCGATCATCATCTGCATGTGACCCTGAGGCTGCATGTATCCACCCATCACCCCGAACGAGGCGTAGAGCGCGCCGTCGCGGGTCGCCAATGCCGGAATGATGGTGTGATAAGGGCGTTTGCCGGGCGCCAGCTCGTTGGGGTGCCCTGGTTCCAGCGAAAAGAGCGCTCCACGACTTTGCAGCATCACTCCGGTGCCGCGCGCGACCATCCCGGTGCCGAATCCGGTGTACAGGCTGTTGATGAACGAGCAGGCATTACCGTCGCCATCGACGACACTCAGATAGACGGTATCCGATCCCGCTGGAGGCATACCGTACCCCGGCGGCTGCATCGCGTGGTCGGATTTGATCAGTGCGCGGCGCTGTGCCGCATAGCCACGACTGAGCAGTCCTTCGATCGGCGCCGGATCGGTCGCGCTGTCCGCCACATACTGACGCGCGTCGGCAAAAGCCAGCCGCATCGCCTCGACCAGCAGATGCAGACGTTCTGGCGAGTCCCAGGGCATCGAGGCGAGGTCGTCATCCTGGACGATATTCAGCGCTTGCAGCGCGGCGATCCCTTGTCCGTTGGGCGGACACTCGTACAGGCGCACCCCGCGATAGCGCGTCTGGATCGGGTCGTCCCAGGTCGAGCGGTGGGCGCGCAGGTCGTCGGCGGTCATCACCCCGCCGACTGTCTGAAGCGTGGCGACGATCGCGTCGGCGATCGCGCCGTCATAAAAGGCTTCGGCGCCGCCCTCCGCGATCGCACGCAGCGTGCGTCCCAGATCGGGCAGACGCACGATCTCCCCGGCGCGCGGCGCGCGTCCATTGGGCAGATACTCGCCCGCGTCCGGGCTGGCACGCAGCAGCGGTTCCATACGGCGCCACGATGATGCGAATACCGGATGGACAGCGTAGCCCGACTCAGCATAGTGGATCGCATCCGCCAATACCACGCTCAACGGCATGGTGCCGTGCCGCGCCAGCAGGTCCGCCCACCCCGCGACCGCGCCCGGCACGGTGACGGCGTGCGGACTGCGTATCCCAATCTCATCCGCCCCCTGACGGCGCAGATCGTCGGCGTGCAGCGCGGCAGGCGCGCGTCCGCTGCCGTTGATGGCGCTGACGGCGCGTGTCCTGGCGTCGTAGCAGAGCGCGAACATATCGCCGCCGATACCGGTCGAGGCGGGTTCGGTGACGTTCAGCACCGCGCCTGCCGCGACCGCGGCATCCGCCGCATTGCCGCCCGCGCGCAGGATCGCTAATCCCGCTTGTGACGCCAGTGGATTACTGGTCGCCACCATACCGCGACGTGCTGTCACCATCGAGCGCCGCGATGCAAAATCGAAGCGCAATCCCTGAAATTTCATGGTTGATCCCATCTTATTTTGTCCGTTCGGGGGTGCCCAACGCGACTCGTCCTGTCTGCCCGTTGACCAACGCCAGGCGCCGATCGCCGTCGCGCTCGACCAGCGAGACCATCCATACAGGCATCAGAGCAAGGCGAAAGGTCATCTGCTGCACCGACGCCGACACGCGCACCTCGGCTTCGTGCGCCTCGCTGTGTCCATGACGCGCACGGGTCGCGGCGGCTGCGATCGTGCGGGCATCGAGCGCGGCGGTCTCAAAGTCGCGGCTGTAGAGCGCCGCTGGATATTTTGCCAGCAGATTGGGATGGTAGGGCGCGGCTTGGTCGAAAGTGTAAGGGGTCGTCTCACTCACCAGGCGCGCTGGCGGCGCGTTCACCGCCGGGATGGGAATGCCGATCATGCCGTCCTGAAAGTGCGTGGTGCTGTCGAGCGCCGTGATGCGCCGACCCTCGTTGCGACGGCTCGGATGATAAGCGGTCAGTGTGCGCGTCACATCGATCACAGCGTCGAATACCCAGAAGGGCAGGTACACGCCTTCGAGCGCGGCGCTGGCGATCCTGTTATCGGCAAACAAGCCGTACAGCCGCTCGTCGATCCCTTTCAGTCGCTCGATGACCGCCTGTTTTGCGCTCTCTTCGTCGATGCGAAATGGGACGATCGCGTCGGGCTGCTCTAAGCTGTCGGTGGCGTCCGCGATGATCACAGCGGTCGCGCCGCAAAATGGACACGCGCCGGATAAGCGCCCTTGCGGAATAGTCCGCTCGGCGCCGCAGTTGTTGCAGTGCTGCAGCCGTTCTCCGATCTGCCACTTCACGCCGCGCGCGCGCTGTTGAATCAGCGCGACACCCATCGTCTGCGCGCCGTCGTCGGTCGCGGCGGGCAGCGGCGCCGTGTAGCCGCAGAATTTGCAGATCACCAGACGGTTGGCAGCGTCCAGGGTCAGGTCGCCGCCGCACACGGGACATGCCAGCGTGCGTGTCGTGGTTTTGACCGCTTCGGCGTGCTGAAGGATGGGCGCGGCGGTCGAGCGGCTGCGTTCGGCTTGTTCGGGAGTCAGCTTTCCGTCCAGCAGCATCAGCTCGCGGATGCCATCGAGATTGCCGGGTTCGTAGGCGACCAGCATTTCCAGGTGTTTGCGCCTGACCGCGGTATCGCTGACGGTGCGCGCCATCCACAGATGTGCATCGATGAAATCCGGCTGCACATCGAGGGCGTCACGCAGCGCGTCGATCGCCGCGTCGGTGTCTCCCCGCCATAAGTAGTCGTGCGCCGACTCGAACAGCGACCGCGCCCGCATATCGAGCGCGCCGCGAAAGTTGATCGCTACGACGGGGCGATTGCCTTTGGCGCGCAGCCGCGCCTGTGCCTCGTCCAGGGTCTCGATGAGGCGATGTCCGTTGGGGCAGCGGAAGACACCCTCGGACAAGGACAGCGTCATGGTTTCAGCACATTTCGGACAGGGCTTGCTCGTCACAGGTTCACCCTTTCTTTCGATAGGCTCACTGTACCGCCGAATGGCGCGCGGCGGCACACTGACTTTCAGGGGTGCGCTGCCAGAAATGCCATGACTGTCGGGCGGTCGGGCAGGGCGGGAATGGCACCTTTGCGGGTGGTGGCGATCGCGCCTACCGCGTTGGCAAAGCGGGTCATGGCGATCAGTTCGTCATCGTCGAGCGCATCGAAACCGCCGCGTTCCAGTAATCCGACCAGCATTCCGGCGACGAATCCATCGCCCGCGCCGGTCGTATCGACCGACAGCACGTCGAAGCCAGGCACGCGCACCGGTGCGCCGTCGCGCCGATACACGATCGCGCCGCCCGCGCCGTAGGTGACGGCGATCAAGCGCATCCTGTCGCGCCAGAGCGGGGCGGGATCATCGCCACCGGTCAGGAAGCGCACTTCATCATCGCTGATCTTGAGGAAGTGGGCGTAGTCCAGCCCGGACAACAGCCCGGCGCGCGCGGTCTCAGCGTCACGCCACAGCGACAAGCGCAGGTTGGGATCATACGAGATGATCAGCCCGCGCTCGGATGCGCGCTGGATGGCGGTCAGCGTGGCGGATCGGCTCGGCTCGCCGATCAGCGTGATCGATCCATAGTGAAAGATACGCGCGGCGTCGATCACGTCGGTGTTCACGTCCGCCGGTGTCATGAGCATGTCGGCGCTCGGATGGCGGTAGAACACGAACGACCGTTCCCCATTCGCCGCCAGCGAGACGAACGCCAGCATCGTGCGCGCCTCGCTGGAAAAGCGTAATCCGCGCGTGTCGATGCCCAGGTCGCGCAGCACGGCTGCCAGCTGGCGCCCAAACGGATCATCGCCCACCTGACCGAGAAAGGCGCTGGCGACTCCCAGACGCGCGACCGCCGCCGCGACGTTCGCCGGGGCACCGCCGGGCGCGGCGATGAAGCCGGATGCCTCCCCGACGGTAACCCCGCTTTCCAGCGCGACAAAATCGATGAGCAGTTCTCCGAACGAGACGATCGCCATGATGGGTGGCACTCCTTACAGGGGCAGCATGTGATTAGCGATTAAGTGTAGCGCGAATGGGCGTGCGCTGGAGGGTAAGGATCGATCATTACGAACGGAATAAAATATTTGCAAAGGTCACTTTTTATTGTTAGAACTATGGCACCAATGGACTACAACTTCCTCAAAGAGTCGTGCCATGTCTATCACTGACCCCAATCCCAACGACCAGCTCGTCCCAGGCAGCGATCCGGCGCCACAGCACGTCTTTATATCCTATTCGCGGCGCGATCTCGATCTGGTCAAAAAGCTGATCGCCGATCTGGGCAAGCGCGGTGTGAGCGTCTGGCTCGACAAGCAGGGGTTGAAGCCAGGCAGTGCCAATTGGCGTTAGCTGCCGCCGATCGTCCCTGGACGGCATCCGCTGACCAATCTGGCGATCATGCTGGCAGACGCCACGCACGACTCGGTCGAGCAGGTGCGCGACGACCTCGATAATCCTCGGCGGCTGCATCGCATGGCGGGGATGATGGCGGGCGGCAGCGACGGCAAAATCGTGATCTTCATCGACCAGTTCGAGGAATTGTTCACGCAAACTGAAGACGAAGACGAACGGCGCCAGTTCATCGACCTGATCGTCAACGCCGCGACCGAGCCACGCGGTGCGGCAGTGATTCTGCTCACCCTGCGCGCCGACTTTTACGATCGCCCGATGAATCACGAAACATTAGGCAAGCTGCTGGAAGGGCACAATCGCTCGGTACTGCCGATGACGCTGCAAGACCTGCGCGATGTGATCGAACAACCCGCCAGACTCCCCGATGTGCGCGTGGAATTCGAGGACGGGTTGGTTGGAGACCTGCTCTACGAGGTGCGCTCACAGGCGGGCGCGCTGCCGCTGCTGCAATTCACACTGGCACAGTTGTTCGAGAAGCGCGCCGGACATCGGCTGACTCTGCAAGCCTATCGTGATCTGGGCGGCGTGCGCGGGGCGCTCTCGAAACACGCCGAGTCCGTGTACGAAGGGCTGCCGAGCGATCAGCATCGCCTGCTGGCGCGCGCGCTGTTCCTGCGCCTGATCGAACCGGGCATGACCGAACAGGACACCACCCGCCGCCGCGCCGCGCTCGACGAACTCCAGCTTGCCGACGCCACCCAGACCCGGCTGCTGAACGAGACCGCGAGTGTATTTGTGAACGCGCGGCTGCTGGTCACCGATCAGATCGCGGATATGGATGCCGAGGTCGATGCCGATGTGGAGACGATCGAGGTCAGCCACGAGGCGCTGATCCGCGAGTGGACGCGCCTGGCGAACTGGCTGCGAGACGCGCGTGAAGATGTGCGTGTGCAGAAGAAGATCAACGCCGATGTCAGCGA
>Ga0209181_10000892_pt1 | contig 53699 bp, 45 predicted proteins | sample MAT05_FD_187208 | JGI IMG/M metagenome (GOLD analysis project Ga0209181, IMG submission 187208) | Freshwater microbial communities from Lake Fryxell liftoff mats and glacier meltwater in Antarctica - MAT-05 (SPAdes) (version 2) | ecosystem: Environmental > Aquatic > Freshwater > Ice > Liftoff... | reverse complement strand
GGCGGCGTCGGTGGCGGAAGCGGCGTCGGCGGCGGCAACGGCGTCGGCGGAGGCAACGGCGTCGGCGGCGGAAGCGGCGTCGGTGGTGGAAGCGGCGTCGGTGGCGGAAGCGGCGTCGGTGGCGGAAGCGGAGTCGGTGGCGGAAGCGGCGTCGGTGGCGGAAGCGGCGTCGGTGGTGGATCCGGCGGCGGCACGGCACTCAACGCTTTCGGCGCAACCGGCAACGTGGCGGGGGGCGTGAGCGCTTCGTCCGCAAACTACAAAGTGATCATGACGACGGGCGCCTCGGGGCAACCGGCGTCGTCGGCGAACTCGAAAAAACGTGGCGGTGTCATCGGCGCAACGCAGGGCAACTGAAGAAAGGGGAGAGACGAATGACGATGAGGACTCTGGCTCGTGGCGTGGCGATCGCCGCGCTGACTCTCGCAGCGGTGGCGTCGGCGGCGGTTCCCGTCACCATCACCCAGCAGGGACGGCTGCTGAACACCAACGGCACTCCCGCCACCGGCACCGTCGCGCTGACCTTCAGCGTCTACGACTCACCCACCGCGCTCGTCGCGCTCTGGTCCGAATCGCAGACCGTCACCCTCGTCGACGGCTACTTCGCGGTGCAGCTCGGCAAGAGCACTCCCTTCGCCGCGAACCTCTGGAGCGGCGCCATCCGCTACCTCGGCCTCAAGGTCGGCACCGACGCCGAGATGACGCCGCGCGAAGAGCTCTCGAGCGTTCCGTGGGCGCTCGTCGCCAACGACGTCGTCGGCAACATCCACCCGACCTCCGTCATCGTGAACGGCATCACCCTGATTGACGCGACCGGCACCTGGGTCGGCCCCACCAGCGGTCTGGCGGGGCCCACGGGTCCGCAGGGTCCTCAAGGTCCTCAGGGCACCGTCGGCGCAACCGGCTCTCCCGGCCCCGATGGTCCGGCAGGTCCGGCAGGGCTCACCGGCGCAACGGGCTCCACTGGCGCCACGGGTCCGCAAGGCCTGACCGGAGCGACGGGCGCAGTCGGCCCCATCGGCGCCACGGGTCCGCAAGGCCTGACCGGAGCGACGGGCCCATTCGGCTCCGCCGGCGCCGCGGGACCTCAAGGCATCGCCGGCACCACGGGCACCACGGGCGCCACGGGCACCACGGGCGCCACAGGCGCGGCGGGCGCGACTGGACCCGCCGGCACGACTGGACCAGCTGGCGCGACGGGCCCGCAGGGCATCCAGGGAATCTCGGGCGTCGTCTCGACGGTCTACGCGCAGGGCACGGGCGCGAATCCGGTCGACGGCACCGTCTACCAATTCCTCGGTGTCACGGCCTCGGTCACCGTCGTTGCCGGTCAGGAGGTGCTGGTCGAAGCAACCAAGGCGCTCGGGACCACGGTCGCTGGCGGCGCCACGCTCAACCGGCTCACCGTCTGTCATCGCATCTCGGGGTCCACGGTGCTGACCGACAACGGAGTCGATTACATCATCGACGTTCGCGTGCCTCAGAACACCCGCCTGCCGATGACGCTGACGACGCGCTTCACGGGTCTGGCGGCGGGCGTCTATGACGTCGGGCTCTGCGGCATCGCCACCACCGGGCAGGCGGCGATGTGGAACAGCAACGAGTGGTCGCGCGTGGTCGCCATCGTCGCGAGGCCGTAACGTTGGAAAAGAAGTTCCCCTGGAACGCGCTGGCGATAGCCGTCGCCGGCGCCTGCATCGGGCTCGGGCTCTACCTCGGCAGACCGCCAACAGTAGGGCCCACCCCCGCTCCGGCTGTTGCGGCAACGGACACCGCGAAGGCGCACCGCGAGCTCGTGGCGTGGCTCGAGTCGCAGCGCCCAGCCTTCATCCAGAAGTGTTGGGAGCCCAGCGTCGCGCTCGCTGCAGAGCCTGCGCGCGCCTCTTACACCTTCAACCTGGTCGTCGACCGTGACGGCAAAGAAGTGGGCCGCGGCATCAGCGAGTTCCGCGACGCCTTCCGCGCCGACGTCGGCACCTGCTTGCGTGGCCTCACCGAGCGCGTCACGATTTCGCCGCCGGGCGACTCCGTCACCGCGACGCTGACCGTCACCCTGCCGAACTGACCCCAAAGCATTCGAGCAGAAAATCCCAGACCACCGCGATGCGCGGCACGGCTCGCATCGCGCGGTGCCCAACCAGGTGCAGTTGCTGGAGTGGCAGCGGCGGCAGTGACTTCCGGAACGCAGGCGTCAACTTCACCTCGGCGAGCTTCGTCACCGTGCGGTAGGCGCCCGGAAAGAGCACCGCTCCGAGCCCGGCTTCCGCGGCGGCGAGCTGCGCGCCCGCGCTGTTCGTCCTCAGCACCCACTGCGACGGCTTCGTCGCTTGCTGCATCCACCGCGAGCTCGGGATGTGGCCGAGCGCCTCGCCGTAGGTGATGAACGGAACTTCGTCGAACGACGAAAGCGCCCCCCACTGCCTCACGCGGCGGCTCGAGGCGAAGAGCGTGTCGCGTTCTTCGGCGACGCGAACGCTGACGAGGTCTCCTGTTTGCGGCCGCATCACCCTCAAGGCGAGGTCGGCTTCTCCGCGCGTGAGGTCCGCGTACGTCGTGCTCGCTTCGAGCTCGAGCCGCAGCGCCGGGTAGCGCGCGAGCAACCGCGGCAGGTTCGGAGCGACGAACGCATCCATCAATCCCGGCGGCGCTGTGATGCGCACCACGCCTTCGGGCTCGGCCTCGAAGCTCTCGACCGCTCGAACCAAGGCAGTGGTCGCCTGCTCGACCTGCTCGGCCAGCGGCAGCAACCTTTCGGCCGCGGCAGTGGGCTGCACGCCGTCGGGCGTTCGATCGAAGAGCCGCGTGCCCAGGGCCGCCTCGAGCGCGTCGAGCCGCCGCCCCACGGTGGAGCCGGCGACGCCGAGTCGGGCGGCCGCTGCCTTGTAGGTGCCGGTTCGGTGCAGGGCGAGCAGCACCTGCAGGTCGTCCCAGGCAAGAGGGTGTTGCGAAATTGAATCCATGCGATGCAATTGTGGAGCTTGCGACCCGGTGATGCAACGGTCAGTTTGCGCCCATGAAAGTCACCGTCATCGGAGCCGCAGGCGCCATTGGTACCCCCGTCACCCGGGCGCTGCTCGCCGCGGGGCACCAGGTTCGGCTGGTGGGCCGAAGCGTCGAGAAGCTGAAGCGCATGGGCTTCGCGAACGTCGAGCCCGTGTCGGCGGACATGTCGACGGAAGCCGGCTGCCGCACGGCGCTCGAGGGCATGGACGCGGCGGTCTACACGCTGGGGTTGCCGTACACGAAGAAGGACTTCGTGCAGTACCCGGGGATGATGCGCGCGTGTCTCGCCGCCGCGAAGGCCGCGGGCACGAAGCAGCTCGTCCTCATCACCAACGTCTACCCGTACGGCCGCGTCGGGCCCGAGCGCATCACCGAAGACCACGCGCGCGTGCCGTCGTCGGTGAAGGGCGAGTTCCGCAAGCAGCAGGAAGACCTGGTGCTCGCTGCGCACGAGGCGAAGGGGCTGCACACGCTCTCGTTGCGCCTGCCGAACTTCTACGGGCCGGGCGCCGAGCTGTCGGTCGCCGATGGCTTCGTGAAGGCGGCGATCGCAGGCAAGACGGCCGACCTGCTGGGCCCTGTCGACTTGCCGCAAGAGCTCTGCTTCACGCCGGACGTGGGGCCGGTGGTGGCCGACCTGCTCGCGCGCGACGCGGCGTTCGGTCAGGCCTACAACTTCGCCGGCGCAGGAACGCTGACGTGGCGTGAGTTCGCGACCCAGATTTTCTCTGCCGCCGGCACGAAGCCGAAGCTCCGCGTCGCGGGCCCCACGATGCTCAAGGTGATGGGCCTCTTCTCGACGCTGATGCGCGAGCTTTCTGAGATGAGCTACCTGCAGACGAACCCGGTGCTGCTCGACGACCGGAAGCTTCGCGCGGTGCTACCCGGCTTGAAGAAGACGACGTACGCGGAAGGCATTCGCCAGACGGTCGAGGCGTACCGTCAGGCCGCGGTCGTGTCGCCGCCCAACGCGCTCAAGACTTCACCGGTGATGAAGCTCGAGTCGCCCGCCGACGCGAAGAACACGTAGGCCGGAGCGATTTCTTCCGGCTGCGCGGGTCGTCCCATCGCGGTGTCGGCTCCGAAGACGGCGACGTCTTTCGCCGGGCGATCTGCCACGTTTAGCGGCGTCCATACCGGGCCGGGCGCGACTGCATTCACGCGAATTCCGCGCGGCACCAGCTGCTGGGCGAGGGACTTGGTGAAGGCGTGAATCGCTCCCTTGGTCGAGGCGTAGTCGAGCAGGCCCTTGCTGCCCTCGAGGCCGGTGATGGAGCCGGTGTTGATGATGGCGCCTCCACGCGGCAGCTCAGCCATCGCGGCTCTCGCCATGTAGAAATAGCCAAAGATGTTCGTGCGGAAGGTGAGCTCGAACTGTTCGTCGCTGAGGTCCTCGATGGCGTCAACGTGCCGCTGGTACGCGGCGTTGTTGACGAGGATGTCGAGCTTTCCCAGCTGCTTCACCGTCTGCTCGACGGCCTTTTTGCAGTACTCCGGTGAAGTCACGTCGCCAGGCAGCGAGACCGCGCGCCGGCCGAGCGCGAAAATTTCGGCGATGATTTCGTCGGCGTCGTCCTGCTCATTGGGAAGGTGAGCGATGGCGACGGAGCGACCGATGCCCGAGTCGCCTCCGGTGATCAGCGCCACCTTGCCTTCGAGTTTGCCGGCCGACCGATAGGCCGCCGCCTGGTACTGCGGACGTGGGCTGAGCGCAGATTCCTTTCCCGGCCGCCGCTGGTGCTGCTTCGGAAACGGAGGCTTCGGCTTTCCGTCTTTCGCCTTTTTCATCAGCTCGACCTGGCCGCCTTGTGCTTCGCGGGCGCGTGGGCGCGGCGCGCGCGGTGGGCTTGGCCCTTGGCCGCTTCGTTGGCGGGCCTGTGCTTGCCGAGGCTCTGCTCGAGCGCGGCCATCAGGTCGGTGACGCGTTCCTCGTGCGTCTCTTCGGGCGCGACGATCTCCTTGCCCTTCGCCTTCTGGTTCAGCAGCGCGATGACCCGCTTGCGGTGCTCGTCCTTGTACTCGTCGGGCTCGAACTTCTTCGTCATCTGGTCGATCAACGTCTGGGCCATCTTCAGCTCGGCGGGCGACGTCATGGCCGCCGCCACCTTCGGAGCGGCTTCGATTTCGTCACCGAACACCATCGTGGTCAGCAGCAGCTGGCCGTCTTCCGCGCGGATGACGCACATGTGCTGGCTGGTGCTGAGGACGATGCGGGCGAGTGCCGCGCGGCCCGACTTCTCGAGTGCGTGCGAGAGCAACGAATACGCCTTGCCCGAGCTCTTGCCCTCGGGGCTGACGTAGTAGCTGCGCTCGTAGAACATCGGGTCGATTTCCGAGAGCTCGACGAAGGCCTCGATCGAGACCGTGCGATCGGCGACCGGGTCCACCGCCTTCAGCTCGTCGCGGGTGACGGTGACGTACTTGCCCTTGCTGAGCTCGTAGCCCTTCACCACGTGCTCGTACGGAACCTCTTTGCCGTCTTTCTCGCAGACACGCTTTTCGCGAATGCGACCGCCGTCGGCGTCATGGAACTGGTGGAACCCGATGCTCTTCTTCCGCACCGCGAGGTTGAGGCTTACCGGAATGTTGACCAGGCCGAAGCTGATGGAGCCCTTCCACATTGCGCGCGCCATGGTGTCCTCGTCGTCAGTCGTTGAACTTTGGCAACCGTTGCCCACCGTGAAGCACCGGCTCGAACAGGTCGCCCACCTTTGCCAGCCGCTTCTCGAGCGTCATGATCGTGAACCGGGCGGGGTCGAGCTTCGGGTCGACCTCGTCCCACTCCAGCGGCGCCGACACCTGGCCGCCTTCGACCGCGCGAATGGAGTAGGGGGCGACCATCGTCTTGAGCCGCGCGTTCTGTTCGGCGTCCAGGTACAGGCGCCCGTTGCGTTGTGCCTTGGTGCGAATCGTCGTCGCCTCGTCCGAGAAGCGTTCGGTCAACGCGTCGCTGACCTTCCGGGCGAACGTGTGCACCTGCTCGAACGTGTGACCGGGCGCGATGGGGACGAAGACATGAAGCCCACGCTTGCCCGAGGTCTTGGGGTAGCTGACGAGGTCGAGCTGGTCGAGCAGCGCCTTCAACGCGAGCGCGAGCGGCACGAGCTTATTGAACTCGCCGTCGGCGGGGTCGAAGTCGAAGGCCACCCAATCGGGGCTGTCGAGCGAGTCGAGCCGCGATGACGTCATGTGAAGGGTGAGGGCCGACTGGTTTGCGAGCCATGAAACCGTCTCGGGGCGGTCGATGACGATGTGCTCGGTGGGGTGCGCCTGGTGCTCCACGGTGACGCGGGTCACCCACTCGGGCGCCGCGGCGGCGGCGTGGCGGAAGAGGCCGGGCTTGTTGATGCCGCGCGGCCACTGCTGCATCGAAAGCGGGCGCCCGTTCATCGCCTTCACGAGCAACGGCGCGACGCAGTCGTAGTACGCGCGCACGTCCGTCTTGGTCCGCTTCGTCTTCGGGAAGAGGATCCGCTCGGGGTTGGTCGTCGGCACTTCAATTTCAGTCTCGGAGTGCTCCGCATGATTCGAGTGCCAGACGCCGAAGCCGTTCGAGGGACGCTTGGTAAAGAACCCGGCCCGCGGCGGCGCAGCGGCAGCCCGGTGGGCCTTCGGTGGGTGCTTCAGCGGAGGCTCGACTTGCGTCTGTTCGGCCGCCTTGTCCTCGCGCAGCCCCTGGAACGATGGGTGCCGCAGCTTCCCGTCGCGGGTCCACTCGGCGAAGTTCAGCTGCGCGAGGTGCTTCGGCGTCACCCAGTGCGCAGCCTTCATGCGCGGCGCGCCTTCCACCTGCGACTGGTCGACCTCGTCGGGCTTCAGCAGCTTCAAGAGCCGCTTGCGCGTCTTCAGGTCGAAGCCGGTGCCCACCTTTCCCGCGAACTTCCAGTGGCCGTGGTCGTTGTTGGCGAGGAGCAGTGCTCCGATGGTCTCGTCGCTGTTGGTGCTCGGTGTGTAGCCGGCGATGACGAGCTCGGCGGTGCCGAGGACCTTGAGCTTGCGCCAGTCATTGCTGCGCGCGCTCACGTACAGCGAGCCCTTCTTCTTGGCGATGACGCCCTCGAGCTTCTCGTCGCGCGCACCGGCCAGCGCTTCTTCCGCGGTGCCACCCATGCGTTCGGCGAGCACCAGCGGCTGACCGACATTCGCGACCAGCGACTCGAGCAGCTCGCGCCTTTCTTCAAGCGGCCTTTGGCGCAGGTCCTCGCCCTCGAGCCAGAGCAGATCGAAAACCACCAGCTGGTGCTCGGCAGCTGCGTCGCCCAGATTCTGAAAGCCGGAACCCGCGATGACTTCTCCGTCGATGACGGCCTCGCCCACGATCAGCGGCGAGAGCGCCTCGAGCAAGAAAGGAAAACGCGCGACGAGATCCAGCCCGTTGCGCGACTGCACTGCGATGTTTCCACCCGAGATCGCCGACAGCGCGCGGTAGCCGTCGTACTTGACCTCGTAAAGGTAGTCGCTCGACGGCGCCTGCTCAGGCTCGGACAACACCGCCAGCATCGGAGCGCCGAGCTTCTTCAGCAGCGCCTCGGGCTCGACATGAATCGCGGCGAGGTTCGCCTTTCGCGTCGGCCCGCGGGTGACCCGACGGCCGCTGACGACGGACTCCGGTCGCTCGGCGACGACGTCGTAGCCGGCACGCTCGAGACCATCTTTGGCCTTGAAGACGAGCCACTGCGACTTGCCGCCCTGCGGGCGGGTGCGGATGAGGTGCCAGCGGCCTTCGAGCTTCTGGCCCTTGAACACCAGCTCGAGGTGGCCTTCGCGCAGCTGCGCGACCTGCTGGCCTGCGGGCACGGTTTCCCAGTTGCCGCGATCCCAGATGATGGAATCGCCCGCTCCGTACTGGCCATCGGGAATGCGGCCTTCGAAGTCGCCGTACTCGAGCGGATGGTCTTCGGTCTGAACCGCGAGCCGCTTCTGCTTCGGGTCGTAGCTGAAGCCCTTCGGGCAGGCCCAGCTGACGAGCACGCCTTCGATCTCGAGGCGCAGGTCGTAGTGAAGGCGGGTGGCGTCGTGCTTGTGAACCATGAAGCGCGGCGCGTCGGAAGCGACGAGGCGCGCGTCTTCGCCCGATGGCTCGCGGGTGACGTCGAAGTGACGTTTGGCCTGGTAGGCCGCCAGCGGCGCGCGAGCGTTCACGACGGCTCAGTGGTGCAAATCGCGCACCGGCCAGCTGCCGGGTGGGCGCCCTCAACCGGCTTGCGCGCTTGTGCCCCAACGGGACGCGGTGCCTCAGTCTTCTTCGTCGGCCGACTTGCGCAGCCCGAGGCGTTTTCGAAGGTCGCGGGCGGCCTGGCGGGACACTTCGACCTGCGCGCCGTGGCGGGTGCGGGCGAAGTAGCCGCCGGTTTCGACTGGCTCGAGGCGAACGACGTGCTCGAGGTTGAGCAGCGCGCGGCGGTGAACGCGCTCGAACTTTTCCGCCGGCAGCCGATCGGCCAGCTCCTGCAGCGAGAAGTCGGTGAGGTAGTGCTGGTCGCCCGCGAAGACGGTGACGAGCTCGCCCTTCAGTTCGGCGTGGGAAATCGTCTCGGGGTCGAGCAGCACGACGCCCTGCCGGGTGGTGATGGGCAGCCGGCTCACCTTCACGGCCTCGCGCTGCTTCTTCGTCTCGGCGCGAAATGCCTTCAGCGCGGTCTTCTCGGTCGCGCGGTCGAGCGCCTTCTTCAAGCGCGCGGGCTCGATGGGCTTGAGCAGGTAGTCGATCGCTCCGCCGTCGAACGCCGACACCGCGTGCTCTGCGTGGGCGGTGCAGAAGATGACCAGCGGCCCATCGGTCGGCCACAGCGCGAGCGCCTCGACGCCGGTGAGCTTCGGCATCTGGATGTCGAGCAGGACGACGTCGATGGTCGAGGCCGCCACCTTCGTGAGCACCTCGTCACCGTCTTTCGCTTCGCCGGCGATCTCGATGCCGGGCATCGCGGTGAGCAGGCGCGAGAGGCGCTGCCGGGCGATCGCTTCGTCGTCGGCGATGAGCACCTTCATCACCTTGGCACCCACAGCTCGGCGCGCGTGCGCGAGGCGTCTGATGCGGGGCCGACGCTCAGGGAGGCGCGGCCTTCGTAGTGAAGCAGCAGGCGGCGTTCGAGCGTGGGCAAGCCATCGCTGCCGGCGCGCGGGCCTTTGAAGGGGCCGGGGTTCTCGAGGGTCATGCGGACTCCGTTGGGTTCGTCGGCGATGGTGAGCTGCACGCTGCCGCGGTGGCCGGCCGATGGGCCGTGCTTCATCGCGTTCTCGGCGAGGGCGAGCAGCGACATCGGCGGCACTTTGACGTCGGGCACCGGCGAGGCAACGACCGTCTGAAGGGTGAAGAGCTCGGCGTCGCGAAGCTGGTGAAGGGCGAAGAGCGTGGTGACGAGCTCGAGCTCGCGGGCCAGCGGCCAGGCGGGCTCTTTCACACCTTCGAGCACGGCGCGCAGCATCTGGGAAAGCTTCAGCACCGCAGCCTCGGCGACTTCGCCGTCCTGGCGGCACCATTCGGCGATCGCGTTGAGGGTGTTGAAGAGGAAGTGCGGGTCGAGGTGCGCGCGCAGGGCGAGCAGCTGGGCGCGTTCGGCTTCGCGGGCCAGGTGGTGAAGGCGCGCCTCGAACCCGATGTCGCGGCCGAGGCCCCAGCCGCCGACGAGGAAGAGGGCGATCGAGACGGCGAGTGAGTTGCGATCGGTGAGAAACGTGTGGCCCATGCCGACGAGGCGGGGCACCGCGACGCCAAGAGAGAGGACGACGCCTGCGCCGATGGCGCCGTAGAGGACGAGGCGAATCGCGCCGTGGCTGAGGTCGAGGCCTTCGGGGAAAAGAATGCGGTAGCTGACCGGAGCGATGGCGACGAAGGTCAAGCACATCAGAATCGCGAGCGGCATGCCGAGCGGATCTCGCGAGAACTTCGCCTGCGCGGCGACCAGCGGAACACTGACCACGATGATGGGAATCAACCGGCGCGGGGTGAGCAGCGCGAGCAGCGTCGCGCGGACGACCGAGTCCTGGAGGCTGCGGGTCAGGGGCAAGGCTTCTGCCGCATCGCGCCGCGGCGCTTGCCGACGAGGTTGATGTAGACGGTGCGCAAGAGCAGCTCCGCGTCCCAGAAGGGGTTCGCGCCGGCAGCATATTCGGCGTCGAGGCGGGCGGTGACTTCTGCGCCTTGCGCCTGGCAGACCTGCGAGAGGCCGGTGATGCCGGGGGGCACCTGCAGGCGGTCGGCGAAGCCGGCGTACTTCTGGGTCAGGCGCGCAACGTCTTGCGGTTCCAGCGGTCGCGGGCCGACGAGGCGCATGTCGCCGATGAGGACGTTGAAGAGCTGCGGGAGCTCGTCGAGGCCACGCTGGCGAAGGAACTTGCCGATACGGGTCACCTTGCGGGCTTTGACGTCGGCGTCGGTGGTCATCGTGCGGAGCTTCAGAATCTCGAAAGGCTTTCCGCGCAGGCCGACGCGCCTCTGGCGGAAGAAGATCGGACGGCCGTCGAGCAGCCACACGAGCGCGGCGAAGACGGCAGTCGCGGTGGCGAAGAAGGGAAGGGTGGGGATGAGCAGCGCGAGGTCGAGCGCGCGCAGGGGTCTCATTTCTTCTCCATCGGCACGACGGCGGCGGCGAGGAGGACCAGCGGAGAGAGCAGCACAGCGGCGAGCAGGATCATGGTCCTGATTCAACGCGCGGCGCTGGCGTTGGTTCAGGCGTCTCGGGGTGAACGGTCGGAAGCTGGGCCCGAGCGGTCGCCTACGGGAACAGCGCACCCGCAGCCCAGCCGGCGCCATCGCGCTCGTAGACCGTGCGGTCGTGGAGGCGATTCTCGTGCGCGCGCCAGAACTCGATGCGCTCAGGCAGAACCCGGAAGCCGCCCCAGTGTGGAGGCCGCGGCACGGGCTTGCCTTCGTACTTCGCGGTGACGTCGGCGAGCCGCGCCTCGAGCGTCGCGCGCGAGTCCAGCGGCTGGCTCTGCAGCGACGCCCACGCGCCGAGCTGGGAGAGCCGCAACCGGGTCGCGAAGTACGCGTCTGATTCTTCCGCCGTCACCTTCTCGATCTTCCCTTCCACCCGCACCTGACGATCCATCGACGGCCAGTAGAAGCAGAGCGCCGCCACTGCCTGCGCCGACAGCTCGCGGCCCTTGCGGCTGTCGTAGTTGGTGAAGAGGACGAAGCCGCGCGCATCGACCTCCTTCATCAGCACGACGCGCGCAGACGGCCGGCCTTCCGCGTCGACGGTGGCCAACGTGACCGCGTTGGGATCTTTCGGCTGCTTCAGCTTCGCTTCGGCAAACCACTCGGCGAAGCGGGCGAACGGCTCTGACCAATCAATGGGCATGGTATTGGAACCGCGCTTTGAAAATTCTGTTCATCGCGTCGGAGGTCGCTCCTTACTCGAAGACGGGGGGCCTCGGGGATGTGTCGGGCGCGCTGCCGGCAGCCCTCGCGGCGCGCGGGCACGAGGTGCAGGTGGTGACGCCGCGCTACGGCAGCGTCTCGACCGGAAATCTGGGCCCCGCGGGCTCGGCGCTCACGCTGCAATTTCCTTTCGGCGCCGTCGTCGCCCGGTTCCGCGACGTCGAGCCGCGGAAGAACCTGCGCATCACCTTCGTCGAGCAAGAAGGGTACTTCGGCAGCCGCCAGGGCCTTTACGGCGAGAAGGACGACGCACGCCGGTTCGCCTTCTTCGCGATGGCCGCATTGGCTCAAGCAAACGCGCCCGACGTCGTGCACCTCAACGACTGGCAGCCCGGCCTCGCGGCGCTCGCGCTGCGCACGTCGTTTCACAGCAAAGCGCGGTGCGTGACCACGATTCACAACGTCGCCTACCAGGGCAACTTCCCCTCGAGCCTGCTGCCCGAGCTCGGCATTCCGTGGTCGTTGTTCCACCAGCAGGGCGTCGAGTTCTTCGGAAACTTGAGCTTCCTCAAGACCGCGCTCGTCTACAGCGACGTGCTCACCACGGTGTCGCCGTCGTACTCGCAGGAAATCCAGACACCCGAAGGAGGCAACGGGCTCGACGGCCTGCTGCGCCACCGCCGCGCCGACTTCCACGGCATCTTGAACGGCATCGACGCGGACGAGTGGAACCCGGACAAGGACGTTCACCTCGCCGCTACGTACTCGCGCGACGACATCAGCGGCAAAGAGCTGTGCACCCGCGCGCTGCTGAAGGACTTCGGGCTCGAAGGGCCCCGCGCTCCGGTGTTCGGCTCGGTCGGACGCATGGCCGACCAGAAGGGCGTCGAGCTCTGGCAGGAGGTGGTGCAGCAGCAGCTGAAGCGCGGCGCCTTCGCGGTCGTGCTCGGCAGCGGCGAGAAGGCGTTCGAGGACAGCTGGCGCGCGCTCGCAAAGGCGTACCCGAGGCGCCTCGGGGTGAAGGTCGGGTTCGACGAGCCGACCGCACACCGCATCGAAGCCGGCAGCGACTTCTTCGTGATGCCGTCGAAGTTCGAGCCGTGTGGGCTGAACCAGCTGTACTCCCTGCGCTACGGCACGGTGCCCATCGTCCGCGCGGTGGGCGGGCTTCGCGACACGGTGGTCGATTTGAAGGAGCCGAACTCCAATGGCATTGTGTTTGGCCCCTACACGTCGGCCGCGCTCGCTGAGGCGTGCGATCGCGCCTGGACGCTGTGGAACGACGCTCCGCAGCTGTTCCAGGTGCGCCGCCGGGGGATGGCGCTGGATTTCTCGTGGCACCGTTCGGCCGAACAGGTCGAGGCGCTGTACGCGATCCCCCGTCGACTCCGCTGAGCTTTGGGGTAGACAGGTCCCCACGCGTGGCGCAGGAAACCGAGCTGGGTGGCTATCAACTGGTGGGCAGGCTTGCCGTGGGAGGCATGGCCGAGGTCTACCAGGCGAGGGCGCGCCCCACGACGCAGAAGAGCCCCGGCGAACCTGACGACGTCGTGCTGAAGCGGCTGCTGCCCGCGTACCGAAATGACGGCGGCTACGTGAAGGCGTTCGTCGACGAGGCGAAGCTCACCGTGCGGCTGCGCCACTCGCACATCGTTCGCACCTACCGCTGCTTCAAGGCGGGCATCGACTACCTGATGGTGCAAGAGCTCGTCGCCGGCCGCACGCTCGCCTTCATGCAGGAAGCGTTCGTGAAAGCGGGCGCCGCGATGCCGCTGTCGGCCTCGGCGTACATCACCAGCTGCCTGCTGAAGGCGCTGGACTACATCCACCGCGCGAAGGTCGGCGACAACGGCGCGCCCATCGTCCACCGCGACGTGAACCCGGCGAACCTGCTGCTGAGCATCGGCGGCGACGTGAAGCTGACGGACTTCGGGGTCGCCGAGGTCGAAGGCGTGATGCGCGGCACCGAAGGAGCGCTGCGCGGAACCATCGCGTACATGTCGCCCGAGGCGGTGCTGGGCCAGGCGGTCGACCACCGGGCGGACCTTTTTGCGGCGGGCGTCATCCTCTGGGAGCTGTTCGCCAACCAGCGGCTCTTCTCGGGAAATTCGGAGCTCGAGATGATGCAGAAGGTGCGCGATGCGCGCGTGCCCAACGTCATCAAGTTCAACCCCGAGGTGCCAGACTACGTGGCGGCGGTGGTGCGGAAGGCACTGTTTGCCGATCGATCGATGCGGTTCCAGTCGGCAGCGGAGTTTCAGAAGGCGCTCGAAGTCGGGGCCCGCCGCGCTGGCTGGCCGATGACGGTCGACGCGCTCAAGCCCCTGCTGGGCGGCTGACGTGTCGAGGGCGTTCGGGCTGGGGCTCGCGTTGATGTTGACGGGCTGCCGGACGTTCAGCGCAGCGCCCGAGGCAGAGGTGACCGTCGAGACGCTCGAGGTTTCCTTCACGTCGCCGACGCGCGGCCAGCTGGAGCTCGCTTTCAAAGTTCGTGGCGGTGGCGTCGCGACCCGCGCTGAGTGGCAGCTGGTGCTCGATGGCCAGCCCCTGGGCAGTGGCGTTCACGTGCTCGCGCAGACGCTGGCGGATCAAGCGCCGAGCGTGGTCTCGATCTCTGCGCCGCTGCTCAACACGCACTCGGCGCGCGACGAAGGGTGGCGCACGGTGACGCTCGAGCTCACCGGAGAGCTGACCGTGAAGCGCGGCTTGAGCGAAAGGCTGCAGTTCGCCACGCGGAAGCAGGTGCTCATGCGCGGCGCGCCGCGGTTCTGACGACGGGCAGACGCCCATGAAGCGGATGGTGATCGTCGACGCGCCAGGTCACCGATCTCATGGGCAGGCCGGGTCGTAGCTGATCACGATCGTGGAAGCCCCGGGCCCCGGCGTGATCGGAAACGCGGGATCAAAGATGACGGCTTGCTCGATCGGGTCGAACTTCCACGTCGACGACGTCGCAGGCAGCGCCGCGCCGTTGAGCGTGACCGTGATGCTCGCCGGGTTCGGCGGGTCCGAAAGGAAGAAGCGGGTGCGGGGCGGAAACGGGTTGATGATAAGGCCGAAGAGGCCCGACCAGGTCGAGTCGCAAAGATCTGCCGTCCTCGATGGCGTCGCCGCCACGACGTCGCCGAGCCGCCGCAGCAGGGGGGACACGCTGCCGCACGTCGAACCCCCGAAGCGCGACACGACGTCGAGGAACACCGGCTGAAGATCCGGGATGTAGTTGGCGACCGGCAGCGGCGACTGATCATCCTCGTTCGTCACGAGGACGACCGTATGCGACGCTCCCGCACGCAACAGCCCTGCGTTGTCTCCAGCGAGAGCGGCAGGCGAGATCGCCGAGACGATGACCGCGAGCGGCTGCGGAACCTCGATCGTCACCGGCATCTGCGAGAACTTCTGCAGGAACTTCGCCTTCGCGTTCGTCACGGACGGGGTGATCAGCTTCGGGTTGGTGGCATCGCCGATGATTCTTCCGCCGTTCGTCGCATCGATGGTCGTGACGGCAAACTGCGCGTCCGAGGCGGCCATCGCGTCGAAGGCGAGCCCGAGGTTCGTCAACGTGTTGGCCTGGAGGGCGCCCATCGCCGCGCTGTTGTTGATGACGAAGAGAAGGTCGCGCTTCAGCGGCGGGTTCTCGATGAAGTCTTCGACGAGGCGCGTGAGGGGTTCACCTTCGCCGTTGATCGTCAGCAACGTGTCGATCGCGGCGGCGTACTGCGTCGACCTCAGGGTCAGCCGCGCGGACAGCGGCCCACTCTGCGCGGGCGCATAGCGAAGCTGAAGTACCCGCGGCGGCGAGCCGGCGGGACCAATCACCGTGCCGGCGGGCAGCGGGGTCGCCGCAGCGATGGTGACGTCGGTGCAGGCCGCCGTCGGGCAGGTGATCGCCACGGAGTCGATGGTCACCGCGTCAGCGCAGACGTTCGAGATTGAAATCGACTTCGCCTGGCTCGTGCAGCTCACGAGAATCGAACCAAAGCCCCAGTTGTTCGGCGCAAGCTTCAGGCAATCGCCCGTGACCGTGGTGGCCGTGAGCGCGACCGACGTCTGCGACTGTCCTTCGAAGAGCACGAGCACCGAGCCCATGAAGCTGCCCGAGACCAACGGCGCCTTCGCACGCACGGCGATGGTGATGCTTTCTCCGGCGGCGAGCATGCGCGCAGCGATCGCACCCTCGGGAAGCGTGAAGGCTGGGTTCGAGCTGGCGGTGAGGCCCGCGCTGGTCAAGGCACAGGTGCCCTTCGTCGCGGTGATGGTGAACGACAGCTCCTTCGTCATTGCGGCGGCGATGCTTCCAAACGCCAGAGTCTTCGGGGCGACCGCAAACTCGCACGCGTCCGGCGCCGTCGTCTCGCCGGAAAGGGCGACCGTCACCTCGACGTCATTGCTGGGAAACTTCAGCGTTGCCGCGCGCGGGCCGTAGCCGCTGGGCGTGAACCGCACGTCGACCTCTGCCTTGGCTCCAGCAGCGATCTCTTTGCTGTCGTCTCGCAGCGTGAGGCCGAACTGCACCGGGCTCGACAGCTCGAGCTTGCCGAGCTTCAGCGGCCCGTCGCCCGTGTTCTCGATCGTCACCGTCTTCGTCGCAGACGCCGTGGTGATGAGCCCGAAGTCGAGCTTCAGCGGCGAGACGACAATCTTCGGATGTGTCTCGACGGCGCCGCCGTCGGGAACGCCACCACCGCAGCCCACCAGCACGATACCCAGCCAGACCCGAAGCGCTCTCACGCTCGAAGTCTCAGCACGTCGACGTCCCTGGCCGCAATCGGGCGGTGGACGATGCGCCTGCCTCGACTGCTCTCGGGGTGAACGGACTGAGGAGCTACTGGCGCGCGGGCGACGGGCGGGGCAGCAGCGTCTCACCCGTCACCGCTTCCTTCTTCTCTGCCTGGGCGGGCTTCGCGCGGATGACCTTGATGCGGTCGAGCCGGGGCCCTTCCTTCGAGTGAACGACGAAGGTCCACCCATCGACGACGTACTTCTCGCCGACCTCGGGCAACGCGCCAGCGAGGTGGGCGAGGAAACCGCCCAGCGTCTCGTACTCCCCTTCCGGAAGCTTCAGGTCGAAGGCCCGCGTGAATTCCTGCGGCGGCAGCATCGCGTCGACCAGGAAAGTACCGTCGGCCTGCTTCTCGTACGGCTTGCTGACTTCCTCGAACTCGTCGCCGATGTCGCCGACAATCTCACGAAGGATGTCCTCGAGCGTGACGATGCCCATGAAGCCGCCGTACTCGTCCACCACCACCGCCATGTGAATCTTCTGGCCCTGCATCTCGCGCAGCAGGTCGCCAATCGGCTTCACCCACGGCACGAACACCGCCGGGCGAATCAGGTCGTGCAGCACGATCAACGTCGGGTTCTGCATCAGCGGCACGAGATCGCGCACGTGGAGGATGCCGACGACCTTGTCGATCTCTCCCTCGTACACCGGGATGCGCGAGTGGTTCTTCTCGCTGATCATCCCCAGGATTTCCGACGGCGGCGTCTGCATATCGACCAGCACCACGTCGATGCGCGGCACCATCACGTCGCGGCAGGTCTTGTGCGACATCTCGAAGATCGAACGGATGAGCTGCGGAGCGCTCTTGTCGACCGACTTCTGCGTCGCCTGCACCGCCAGCAACTTCTCGAGCTCGTCCAGCGGCAGCGGCGGGGCCTGGAAAGAGACCTTCGCTCCCAGCGGGCCGAGCACCAGGTTCAGCGGCACTACCATCACCTTGATCAACGGGTACAGGCCCTTCACCGACACCTGCACGAGGCCCGACAACAGCAACGCCCACGACTCGGGGCTGCTCGCTGCGAAGCTGCGGAAGATGACGTCGAGCACCGTGGCGAACATCGCGACCAGCAGCGCCGAGGCGAGCGGGGTGACGATGTTGATCCACGCGTAGTCGCCCAGCGCCGCGAACGTCTGGCCCAGCAGCCGCGGAGGCACCAGCGTCGCGATCGCCGCCGCCGTAAAGCCGCACAGCACCATCCCAAATCGAAGCGCCGCCGCGGTGCGCTCGCGTTCCGTCTTCTGCCAGAGCAGCCGTGCGCCACGCCGGGGGTTTGCTTCTTTGAGCTCCCGCGCGCGCAGGTCGGACACTCCCGTCAGGGCAGATTCGGCAGCTCCGAGGAGCCCGCGCATCAGCAGCAGGCCGAAACAAATGGCCCACATCGCCCAGGTCGGCATTCTTGAAGTCTTACCACCCACAAATTTGTTATGCGCTTTCACTATGCGCGCTCGTGTGTTCGTCACCTTGAAGGCCGGCGTTCTCGACCCGGCAGGCAAAGCCGTCGAGAAGAGCCTTCACACGCTGGGCTTCCCCGAAGTGTCGGGCGTTCGCCTCGGCAAGTACGTCGAGCTCGAGGTCGATGCGAAAGACGCGGCGACCGCGAAGGCCCGCGTCGAGCAGATGTGCCAGAAGTTGCTCGCGAACACCGTCGTCGAGAACTTCAAGGTCGAGGTCCTCTCGTGAAGTTCGGCGTCGTGCTCTTTCCCGGCAGCAACTGCGACACCGATGCGGTGCACGTGGTGCGGGACGTGCTCGGCCAGCCGACGGTTTCGCTGTGGCACAAAGACCGCGACCTTCAGGGCTGCGAGACAATCATCATCCCCGGCGGCTTCTCGTACGGCGACTACCTGCGCTGCGGCGCCATCGCTCGCTTCTCTCCCATCATGGAAGAGGTCAGCCGCCACGCCGCGTCGGGAGGCAAGGTGCTCGGCATCTGCAACGGCTTTCAGATTCTGACCGAGGCCGGGTTGTTGCCCGGCATGCTGATGCGCAACGCGTCGCTGAAGTTCATCTGCCAGGAAGTCGAGCTCGAGGTCATCAACGCCGACACCCCCTTCACCGACGGGATGAAGAAGGGCGACCTCTTGAAGATGCCGATCGCCCACGCCGAGGGGAACTACTTCATCGAAGACGAAGGGCTGAACCGGCTCGAGGGAAACGGGCAGGTCGTGTTCCGCTACCGCAACAACCCCAACGGCGCGCGAAACGACATCGCAGGCATCGTCAACGAACGCCGCAACGTGATGGGCATGATGCCGCACCCCGAACGCGCCGCGGAGTCGCTGCTGGGAAGCGCCGACGGGCTCAAGCTGTTCATGTCTCTTCTCAACTGATGCGCTGGGTCGTCCTCCTGCTGTTGGTGTCGTCGCCCGGGTGGGCGTGGCCCGTCGACGTCACGCAGGAGCTCGAGCCGAAGAAAGAGAAGTTCGTGCGGCTGTCGTCGCTCGACTGGTTCGAGGTCGAAGACCCGAAGGTCGTCTCGGTCGAGTTCCTCGCTGACTCGGACGAGATTCTCTTCACGCCGCTGAAGCCGGGCTCGACGTTGGTGTTGATGTACGCAGAGAAGAAGTTCGCGGTGTGGCGCCTGCGCGTCGGGCCGAAGACCCAGAACGACGACGTCACGCTCGCGGCGACGCTGAAGGCGTGCCCGAAGCTCGCGCACCACCCCGAGGGGTACGACAAGATCTCAGGTCAGGTCAGCGACGAGAAGTGCCGGCTCGCGTTGCTGTCGCTGCTCGCCACCGACACCTTCGTCGGCAAGGAGCTCGACCTCACCTTTCCCATCGAGGTGCTGCAGTCGCAGCTCAAGACCATCAACGCCTCGCTGGCGAAGACGAGAATCGCTGCGCGCTACGAGGGCGCGTCGCTGGTGCTCACCGGCAGCACGGACGCGGCGGGTCAGCGAAAGGCGCTGTGGGAAGTGTTCCGTCGTTCGGCGGGGCGCGTCGCGATGGACGATCAAGTCGAAGTGGCCAACGTTCTCGACGCGGGGAAGTGATGTCGAGCATCCTGGTTCATGGGGGCGCGGGCGCGCGGGCGGACGACGACGACCCTGAGGCGGCGAAAGAAGGGTGTCTTGCCGCGGCGCGCATCGGGAGGAAGATCCTCGACGCGGGCGGCAGTGCAGTCGATGCGGTGGTCGCTGCAGTCGCGGCGCTCGAAGACAACCCGAGGTTCAACGCGGGCACGGGCTCGGCGCTGAACGCGGTGGGCGAAGTCGAGACGGACGCGTCGGTGATGCGCGGCGAAGACGGCGGCGCCGGAGCCGTCGGTGCCCTGAAGGATGTGCTCAACCCGATTCGCCTTGCGCGGCTCGTGATGGACAAGACGCCCCACGTGCTGCTCGTCGGCGCTGGCGCGCGAGCGTTTGCGGTGGAGCAGGGCGTGCCGCTGGGCTCACTCGTCACTCCGCGCGCGACGGCGCGGTTCGAGAAGGCCGCGAAGGGTCACGGCACCGTCGGAGCGGTGGCTCGCGACTCGCGTGGTCACCTCGCCGCGGCGACGTCGACGGGCGGCACGCCGGGGAAGCTGCCCGGGCGTCTCGGTGACACGCCCATCATCGGCGCAGGAACCTTCGCAGACGACGCGCTGGGGGCCTGCTCGAGCACCGGGCTCGGTGAGGCGATTCTCAAGGCGACGCTCGCGCGCAAAGCCGCAGAGCTCTGCTTGATGGTGACGCCCAATGTCGCGGCGGCGGAGGCCGTGAAACAGCTCGCGCGCTTCGGCGGCGACGGCGGGCTGATTCTCATCGATCCGACCGGTCGGCTCGGCTTCGCGTTCATCACCGAACGCATGGCGCGCGCGTGGGTCGACGAGAAGGGCGTCGAAGGCGCGGGCGATTAGGCGCAAGCCTCGGGAGGCCGGTGTCACCTGCAGACGACCCCCAAAAGGTGTAAACCGCGCGCCCATGAGTCACGGCCCCGACGTCATCGCGAAGCACGGCCTCAAGCCCGACGAGTACCAGAAGATCGTGCAACACCTGAGCCGGCACCCGAACCTGCTCGAGCTCGGCATCTTCTCGGTGCTCTGGTCCGAGCACTGCTCGTACAAGTCGTCGCGCAAACACCTGAAGCAGTTCCCCACCACGGGCCCGCGTGTGCTCGTCGGCCCCGGTGAGAACGCAGGCGTCGTCGACATCGGCGACGGCGATGCGGTCGCCTTCAAGATGGAGTCGCACAACCACCCCAGCTACATCGAGCCGTACCAGGGCGCGGCGACCGGCGTCGGGGGCATTCTTCGCGACGTCTTCACCATGGGCGCGCGTCCCATCGCGCTGATGAACTCGCTGCGGTTCGGTAAGCCCTCACACCCGAAGACGAAGTGGCTCGTCGAAGGCGTCGTCGCCGGCATCGCGGGCTACGGCAACTGCATGGGCGTCGCGACCGTCGGTGGCGAAGTCGCCTTCGACGAGAGCTACGACGGCAACTGCCTCGTCAACGCCTTCACCGTCGGCGTGCTTCGCGCTGACAAGATCTTCAAGGGCACCGCCGCCGGCGTGGGCAACCCGATTCTCTACGTCGGCAGCAAGACGGGCCGCGATGGCATTCACGGCGCGACGATGGCGTCGGCCGAGTTCGACGACAAGTCCGACGAAAAGCGCCCGACCGTCCAGGTGGGCGACCCCTTCACCGAGAAGCTGCTGCTCGAGGCTTGTCTCGAGCTCTTCGAAACCGACGCCGTGGTCGGCATTCAAGACATGGGCGCGGCGGGGCTCACCAGCTCGTCGATCGAGATGGCGAGCCGCGCGGGCAGCGGAATCGAGATCGACGTCGCGAAGGTGCCGCGACGTGAGACGAACATGACGCCGTACGAAGTCATGCTCAGCGAGTCGCAGGAACGCATGGTGCTGGTGGCGAAGGTCGGCCGCGAGCAACAGGTGCTCGACATCTTCCACAAGTGGGACCTCGACGCCGCCGTCATCGGCCGCGTCACTGACACCGGTCACGTCGTCATCCTCGACGACGGCAAGACGGTGGCAGACCTCCCCGTCACGCCGCTGACCGACGGAGCGCCCGTCTACGACCGCCCCACCAAACGCCCCGACTGGCTCGACGCGTCGCAGGCGTTCGACCCGCTGACCGTGCCTGCGCCCACGCACCTCGGCGTCGCACTGACCGAGCTGCTCGCGCGCCCGACCATCGCCAGCAAGGAATGGGTCTACCGCCAGTACGACCACCAGGTTCGCCTGGGCGGAGTCGTGCTGCCCGGCGCCGCCGATGCCGCCGTCGTCCGCATCGAGCGCTCGAAGAAGGGCATCGCGATGAAGGCCGACTGCAACTCGCGCTTCGTCTACCTCGACCCGTACGAAGGCGCGCGCCTCGCTGTCGCCGAGTGCACCCGCAACGTGAGCTGCGTCGGTGGTGAGCCGCTGGGCCTCACCGACTGCCTCAACTTCGGGAATCCCGAACGCCCCGAGAACATGTGGCAGTTCGCCGAAGCGGTGCGCGGGCTCGCCGATGCGTGCCGCCAACTCGACGTGCCGGTCGTGAGCGGAAACGTCAGCCTCTACAATGAGACGGAAGGGAAGAGCATCTTCCCCACGCCGACGGTCGCGGTCGTCGGCCTCGTGCCCGATGCGTCGAAGCGGCTGGGCATGGGCTTCGTCGAGAACGGAGACCTCGTCGCGCTGCTCGGAGTGACGAAGGGCCACCTTGGCGGCAGCGAGTGGCTGCATTCCCAGGGCACGACAGCTGGCCGCCCGCCCCCGCTCGATGCGAAAGCAGAGGTCGCACTGCAGCAGACGCTTCGCACCCTCGCGCGCAGTGGCCTCGTGCACAGCGCCCACGATTGTTCAGAGGGCGGCCTTGGCGTCGCGCTGGCCGAGTGCTGCGTGGCCGATGGGCAGAAGTTGATGGGCGTCGTCATCGACCCGCCGGCGAAAGGCATTGCGCCCCATGCGTGGCTGTTTGGCGAAGATGCCACCCGCGCCGTGGTCTCGTTCGCGCCCGGCAAGCTCAAGGAAATCGAGGCGCTGTGCGCTGTGGCCGGCGTTCCCTTCGCGGTCATCGGCTCCGTGGGCGGAGACCAAGTCGAGATTCGGGAAATGTTGCGACTTCCTGTGGCCGAGCTATCCAAGGCGTGGCGCGTGGGGTTTGCGCGTTCTCTTCAGCTCGACTGAAGGCCAGACCTTTTCTATGGCGACGGGTTCCAACAGTCCAAATCTGCAGGGCGACGCCATTCTCATCGTGGACGATGACGAGCAGGTGCGAAACCTGATCAGCCGCATCGTGAAGATGCTCAACGGCGTCCCCTCGGTGGCGGCGACGGTGAAAGAGGCCGAGGCGCTGGTCGCAAAGCAGACATTCTCTTGTGCGCTGATCGACAAGAACTTAGGCAAGGACCAGAACGGGCTCGATTTCCTCGAGTGGATTCGCGTCAAGCAGCCAGAGTGTGCGCCGGTCATCGTCACCGGCTTTGCCAACATCGAGAGCGCGATCGAGGCGCTGCGGCTGGGCGCTGCCGACTACCTGCTGAAGCCCTTCTCGCTCGACGTCATCTCGCATCGGCTGAACCTGCTGTGCGAGCGCCGGCGGATGATCAAAGAGCGTGAGCTGATGCAGACGCAGGTGATGCAGACCGATCGCCTCGCCGCGCTGGGCACGCTGGCCGCGGGGGTGGTGCACGAAATCAATAACCCGCTGACCTACCTGGTCTCGAACCTCAGCTACCTGCGCGAGAGGTTGGCTGCGATGGCGCCGCGCGCGGGTGAGCTCAAGCTCGAGCTGCAGGACTTCGAGCAGGTGGTGGCCGAGACGCAAGACGGGGCAGGCCAGATGGCGGCGGTGGTGAACCACATCAAGACCTTTGCCCGGCACGAACAGTCGAAGCGCGGTCGGGTGAGCCTGCGCTCGCTGCTCGAAGGCTCGATTCGGATGAGCACCGTGCTCATTCGCCAGCGGGCCCGCCTCGTTCGCGACTTCGGATCTGCACCTGACGTCGACGGCTTCGACTTCCAGCTCGCGCAGGTGTTCATCAACCTTCTGGTCAACGCGGCCCAGTCGATCAACGAAGGCGCGGCACACGACAACGAAGTGCGCGTGTGGCTCGGCACCGGCAGCAACGGCGAAGCAGTCGTCGAAATCACCGACACCGGCGCGGGAATGACGCCGGAAGTGCTGAGCCACCTCTTCGAGCCCTTCTTCACCACCAAGTCCGCGGGCGTCGGTACCGGCATCGGCCTCACCATCTGCCGCAGCATCGTCAACGCGCACGGTGGCCGCATCGAGGTCGAGAGCCAGCCGGGCCGCGGCTCGAGCTTCCGGGTGACGCTGCCGGGCCTGGCTCCGGGAAAAGCAGAGGCTGCCAGCAAGGGCTCCGAGCGCGTGGCCTCGGGCCAACGCGGCAGGGTGCTCGTCATCGACGATGACCCGTCGCTCGTCGCCTCGCTGCGCCGTTGCCTCGAGACGGACCATGACGTCGCCACCGAGCTCGACGGCCGCGGTGCGCTGCAACGCCTGCGCGCTGGCGAGCGCTTCGACGCCATCTTGAGCGACCTCTCGATGCCCGACGTCACCGGAAGCCAGCTCTTCCAGTCGCTGGAGGTCGAGATCCCGCAGCAGGCCTCGAAGGTCATCTTCATGACCGCGGGCGTTTTGTCACTCGAGACGCTGGAGTTCGCCGGCCGCATTTCCGACCGGCTGTTCGAGAAGCCGTTGGTGATGTCTGAGCTGCGCGAGAAGATCGATCGGCTGATTGCTCAGGGCTGAAGCGCCCACTTTCCTTCGACCGTCGGGTCCTTCACCCTGCGCGACACCTCGGTCACGAAGTCCGCGCGGTTCCACCCTTCGGCGCCGAACCGCGCCAGGTGCTCGGTTTCCTGCTGGCAGTCGATCAGCCCGATGCCGATGGACACCAGGTGCCGCACCATCGTCACGAACGCCACCTTCGACGCGTCTGGCGCCCGCGCGAACATGCTCTCGCCGTAGAACATGCTGCCCAGGCTGATGCCGTAGAGGCCACCGACCAGCTGACCGTCGAGCCACGCTTCGGCGCTGTGCGCGAGGCCCAGGGCATGGAGCTTCACGTACGCCGCGCGCATGTCGCGGGTAATCCAGGTGCCGCGTTGCCCCGGCCGCTTCGTCTTGCCGCACGCGTCGATCACCTGCTCGAAAGCCGTGTCGAGCCGCACTTCGTAGGGCTTCCGCTTCAGCTGCTTCTCGAGGCTCTTCGGCACGTGCAACTTCGACGGCACCAGCACGAAGCGCGGGTCGGGGCTGTGCCACAGAATCGGCAGCCCTTCGCTGTACCAGGGAAAGATGCCGCGCCTGTACGCCTCGACCAGCCGCCGCGGGGCGAGGTCGCCGCCCATCGCCAGGATTCCGTCTGAGGCCGTCTGCGAAATGTCAGGCCAGACCGTGGGGTCGGGCCCGAGCAAGGCGTACGGCGGCCACTTCACTTCGACGCGGGCAGATTGATGACGCCTTTGAACTCGAAGGACTCCGAGAAGAGCTCGGCGGCCAGCTCGCCCTTGATGACGTAGGGCAGGTTGCGGCCCTTGATCAGCTTCTTGATTTCAGCCGGGCCATGCGTCTCGCCGCTGATCTTCGCTTCGATGTCGAACACGCCAGTCGACGACGGGCTGACCTTCTCACCCTTGCCGATTTCCCCGTCTGCAACCTGCTTGTCGGCCATGACGACCGTGTACTTGATGCTCGTCACCTTCACTTCGAACGGGTTCGGGTTGTTCACGCCGATGTGGAAGGTGACGCCCGCCTCGTCCTCGCTGTAGCGGCCGGCCTCGAGCTCCTGGAACTTCGCGTGCGGCAGGCGGGGCACGCGCACTTCACGGCTGCGCGCGAAGGGCACCTCGTACGACTTCGTCTCGCCCTTCACGTAGAGCGTGCCGCGAATCGCGCAGAGCAGCGAGCCGCCGCGGGTGTCCATCGCCTTCAGCTCGTCCGCGCTGCCGACGTAGGCACTCGCCTGCTCGATGGTGAAGTCGGTGGGCGTGTTCGCCGCGCCCTGCACCTTGATGACGGCCTCGTCGGACTTCACGACCTTCTCGTCGACGACCAGCTCGTACTTCGCCTTCTCGATGGTGAACGCCTCGGTGAACTCGACCTTGCCCGTCAGCTTCAGCTTGAACTCGGTCAACGACTGGCTGACCACCGCGAGGTCCTGGGTCGGAATCGCGGGGGGAGGAACATCTGGTTTGACCTCGGCCGCCTTGCAGCCCACGACCAGCGCCAGCACTGCCACCATCAGCGTCGATTTAGAGTTCATGGCGTCCCCGTGCTGCACGGCTTCTCACCCGCGTCCGACAGCGGGTCGATGGTGCGGATGCGCTGCAGGCGGTACTGCGTCGAGTTGCCGCCGGTGATGAGAAAGGTCGACGAGAAGTTCACGAAGCCCACGTCCGGAACCCAGATGCGCAGGCCATCGCTGCCGTGGTCCGGGTCTTCGCTGAACAGCATCTGGAAGCCGGCGTCGAAGACGCGCGCGGGCGTCGTCAGCTGGCTGCCCGACGCCGAGGCCAGCGTGGCGCGGTAGGTCGTGCTCTCCGTCTTGCGCGTGCCGCTGATGAGCACGTCGGCGTTGGCGGTGGTCGAGACGTTGCTGTTGTCGCCCGACCCGGGCTCGAGCCACGCGACGCCGACGATCTCACTCGGCTCTGCCTTGTAGGTCACCGACTGGCCGCCCGAGAACTCGCGGCGCATCAGCAGCAGCCGGCCGTTCGTGATGCCGAACGAGTCCGTCATCTTCTTCTGCCCGCCCACGCTGTACTCGACCACCAGCACCTTCACCCCACCTTCCAGCGTGAACACTTCGCGCACGAACACCCCCAGCGCCGGAGGGTTGGTTGCCGACGGCCCGCTGGCGTACTCGAAGCACGTGTTCAGCAGCAGGCCGTACCGCTTCTGCGCATCGCAATCGAGGCCGCAGCTGGTGTCGACGGGGGTGCCCGAGTCGACCGGGGTCGACGGCTTTCCACAGGCGAAAAAGGTCAGGGCCGCAGCCGCACAAAGAGCTCTCATGTCGAGCAGCCGCTTAGCAGACAAAGAGGGCAGTTCGCTCTACTGTCGGCCCGGAGCTTTCAGTGGCCGCCAGACCCGATTTCAACCGCGCCATTCGCCAACTGCTCAGGCACGTCGCCAGAACGATGCCCGAGTTCTCGCACCTCGAGCCTTCGCGCATTCTCTTCGTTGCCGGCGAAGCCCGCCGCGCGTCGCACGCGACAGTGAAGCCGCTTGCCTTCGCGAAGGGCCTCCGCACCGATTCGCTGGGCCGCCGCAAGCCGCTCGTCAAAGTGAACGGCAAGAAGGTCTTGTACTGCGTCACGCTGCGGCCGCTCTTCTTCCGCAGCAGCACGGCGCACCAACGGGTCGCCACGGTGCTTCACGAGCTCTTCCACATCTCGACCCAGTTCGACGGCACGCTCGACTCGACCCGCCGCCACTCGACGATGGGCACCCGCTTCGAGATGAAGTTCCGCCCGCTCGAGAAGCAGCTGTGGAAACAGATTCCGCCCGAGGTGCTCGCGCCCTTCGCGCACGACGGCGAAGTGATGGTGCGCCATTGGCTCGAAAGGCCGTCCGCCTGGCTGCCGGGTGAGAAGGCGAGCTCGCGCCAGATTTATACCGAGGCGCATTTGTTCAACGGAGTGGTACGGATGAAGACGCGCCGCGCCAAAGCCGTGCGGTCTCTACCCACCCACGAAAAGAGTGGAGCGCTTCACTAAAATTCTATGCCCCATCCCCTGGTCGAAAAGTACGAGAGCGCCATCTACGAGCTGCCGGAGGCGTGGCGGAAGCGGCGCCCCCTCGAGGACGAAGTCGCCAAAGCCCTGACGTCGGGCAAGCACGCCGCCATCCGCGGCTTCTGGCGCATCGGGAAGACCGAGCTGATGAAGGGCGCGCTCAAGGCCGCCTGCGCGCGCACCGGTGGCGCTGCCTTCTTTCTCGACCTCCGTGATGCCGTCGGCGCCACGTCCGACGCCGTCCGCGCGCAGCTGAAGACCACGGTCGAGAAGTTCTTGAAGCGCGTCGGCGCGGAAGGCGTCACCGTCGATGCGAACAAGCCGTGGGCAGCGTTGGGTGAGCTCGAGGCTGCCATCTTCGTCGGCATCGATGAGCTCATCGCGCTCAAGTCGCTGGCGCCCGCGGACCTCACGTCGATGTTCGAGACGCTGTTCTCCGCACCGAAGAACGTGAAGTTGATTCTCGTCGCGCACCGGCATCAGGCAGTCGACGCAGTGTTCAACGACCTGCTGCTCTCGCGGCCCGACGTGGCCACCTTCGCGGTGCCCGTGCTCGACGACGCGGAAGCGGCGGCGCTGGTGAATGCTCCGGCAGAAGGGCTTCCGGCGAAGTTCTCGGACGAGGCCGTCGCCGCGCTGGTGCAGGTCTGCGGTCATCGCCCGTGGGAACTGCTCAGCCTCGCGCTGCTCGCGACGCGCACGCTGGCCGATGACTTCAAGGGCGAGATCGGCGTCGAGCAGATCGAAGCCTTGCTGAACCTCGACGTGCTCACTGCGCAGGAAGAAGGGCAGGCGGTCGTCGAGAATTACCTTCGCGTCCTCGCCACCGCGATGAGCCCCGGCGAACGCGCCGTCATCGACCTGCTCGCCATCGGCGGGGAAGGGGAGGCGACCGCAGACGCGGTCGCCCTGCTCGAGGAAGCCGGGTGGATCTCGACCGCCGACGGGTATGCCCTTCGCGGCTCTCTGTTCGAGGCGATCGCGAATGGTGTCGCGTCTGGCGAGATTCGGGTCAGCGTGGAAGCGTAGCTTCGAGGAAGGGGCATCCTCAGGTGTCCCATGGCTCACCTCGCGGGGCGCGGTGCCCCACCCCGAGCGGGCGCAAGTGCCTCGAAACTGGTGTTGGCCCCCCTGATGCTCTGTCTCCGGCTGACCACTTGAACCGGAGAAAACAATCATGGAACCGACCCAGCCCACCGAGCCGCGCCCCGAGATTCAGCTTCCGCCCAACATGCCGCGCCCGAGCCGCCCGCCTCCTCGGCCGGCGCCCGGGACGCCGCGCCCGACGTGGGGCACCGAAGTCGACTGAGCATCAGCCACCCACGAAGAAGCGCTGCACCAGCTTCTCCATCCAGGTCGACACGGACGCGACGCGCTCGGCCGAGCTGAGCGTCTTCGCGGTGCCCGCCGCCACCTGCTGAACATCGTCCGACAACTCGCTGATCGCCCGCGCCGCCGACGTGGTGGCCGAGCGTTGCTGCCCGGTGGCGTGAGAAATCAGCTCCGCCGCCGAGGCGGTTTCTTCTACCGCCGCAATGATGCCGCCGAGGTTCTGCAGCGCCGCAATCGCGCGCGCGTGGCCATTGGCCGCGACCTCGATGTTCGCTCCAGCCCGCTCACGCACCTTCTCGGTCGCCTGCCGCACCGCCGTGATCAGCGTCGACACGTCGCTCGCGTTTCCAATTACCCGCGCCGAGAGCCGCCGCATCTCGTCGGCGACAATCGCGAACCCCTTTCCCGCCGAGCCCGCGCGTGCCGCTTCGAGAGCCGCGTTCAGCGCCAGCATGTCCGATCGATCGGCGACTTCCGTAATCAGCTGAATCACCGCGTCGATCTGTTGCACCGACCTGCTCAGCGAATCGACCGCCGTCGCCACCGAAGCCGCGTTCTCTTCGACCTCGCTCATCAACACCGAGAAGTCCTGCACCGCGGTGCTGCCCGCCATCGACGCCAGCTGCGACTGTTTCGACAGCGCCGCCACCGTCGTCGCGCTGCGCGCGATTTCCCCGGACGCCGCGTCCAGCTGCAGCAGCGTCGCCGCCAGCCCCTGCGACGTCGTGGCCTGCATGTTCAAGACCTGCGCGCTTTCGTCCAGCAGTTGGTGGGTTGACCGGCTTCCCGTGCCGAGCTCCGTCGCCGCGACCTTGATCGCCTGCACGAACTCGCGCAGCAACCGCGCCGACTGGTTGACCGCCTCGTACAGCGCCGCCAATCCAAGCGACGGGCTGTCGGTCGAGATCGCCGCCTGCGTCAGGTCGCCCTGAATGACCAACCGGCCCAACGAATCGGCAGCGACGTCGATCGCCTTTTCCGTCTCGTGCGCCCGCGTCAGCTCTTCATCTCTCGCGCGCGTCACTGCCTTCTTCGCCGCCACAATCAACCGCTGGAGCGCCTCGGGCACCTCGGCCTCTGCATTCCACCTGCCCGCCGCCCACGCTTCGAAAAGCTGGGCCGTTGCATCGATGTCGGCGTCGTCCAAGGCCCCCGCTTCCTACAACAACTGCAAGGGTGTGCGCTGCAAGCCTGCAAGTGTATGGTCGGCGTCCTCTTGCGCCGCCTGTCGACCCTCGCCGCCCTTCTTTGCGTCTGCGTCAGCGCCTGCCTTCCCACCCAGCCGCCGCCGCGCCGCGAGATCATTCACCTGCACGGCAACGCCTACGAGCGCGGCAAGCAGCACGGCGAGAAGATGAAGTCGAAGATTCACAGCTTCTACACCACGTTGCTGACTGCCTCGCTCTTCCCCTACCTGGGCCGCGAACAGCCCGTCATCGCCAGCTTGCTCAACGAGTACCAGGGCGAGCAGTACCAGAACGGTCGCTTCGCCTACCAGTTGCTGCTCGAGTCGGCGAAGAACATCGAGAAGTCGCTGAACAAGAACCAGCGCGACGAGCTGCGCGGCATCTCTGACGGCTCGGGCCTTTCCTACGACGAGGTGCTGGTGCTCAACACCTTCGTCGACTCGGTGCTCGCGGTTCGCGGCATCGCGCTCGCGATTCGCCTTTCTCGCGCCCCGCAGCTCACCCGCCTCGAGTTCGCCGGCGCCGCCACCGACGGCGTCGACAACGACGGCGACTCGATGATCGACGAACCCGGCGAAGGAATCCTCGACCCCTTCCTCGCCGACGGAGCCGCCAACGCCGTCGAAGTCCCGCTGAACACCCGCATCAAGGTGACCCTCAAAGACCCCGAAGGCATCGACGGGCCGTCGCTGCGCCTCACGCTGAACGGCGTCCTCTACACCGAGAAGACGCCGGGCCTCACCCTCGAGTCGCCCACGCCCGACACGTTGGTCGCGACGCTGACGCCCGTTTCACCGCTGGAGGCCGGCGCCACCTTCACCCTCGTCGTCACCGCCGGCGACAAGCTCGAGGTCACCCAGCCCCCGCCCGCGCACTTGAGCTTCATGCGTGATGAAGAGCTGCTCTTCACCACCCGCGGCGCCGGCTTGATTCCGTCTCGCGTTCGGCGCCCCGCGCTGCTCGATGGCCGCACCCGCCCGCCGCCCATCGCTTTCGCCCTCACCGGCGCGTCCTCTTCTTCCGGCCCGCTGCTCGCTCACCACTTCGCGCTTCTCGACGCGAACACCGCGCACAAGCACACCCTGGTCACCGTTCACCACCCCGATGACGGCTCGCCTGCGTACGCCACGGTCGGTTGGGCCGGTGTCGCGTATGGGCTCGTCGGCATGTCCGAGCGCGGCGTCGGCTACGCGTGTAACCCGTCAGACACGCTCGACAACTCTGTCGTCGGCAGCGTGCTCGACCAGGTCGCCGACCTCTCGAAGGCGAAGCTCACCGCGAAAGGAGTTCCCATCGGGTTCGCCGGCCGCCGCGTCCTCGAGACTTCGCCCGACACGCTCGCCGCGGTGCAGCTGATGAAGGGGCTCACCCACGTCTACGGGTGGAACTGCGTGGTGTCCGATTCGAAGGGCGTGATGCGTTCGATCGAAGTCGACTCTGACGTCTTCAAGTCAGGCGACGCGGTGTTCACGGTCGCTCCTGCAGACGTCGACGCGACGGGCACGCGGCTCGCCAGCGTCACTGACGACGACCTCATCGTGGGCTCCGGGTACCGCCTCAACACCAACGACGTCATCACGCTGAACCTCGCCGGCCAGCGCGTCGTGCCGCAGAAAATCTGGAGCACCTTCTTCTACCGCTCGCGCCGCGTCGTCGATTCCGTCGCCCGCCGCATCGCCGAAGGCCCGATGGATGTCTCGGCCGCCGAGGCGCTGCTGGGGGACGACGAGCTGGTCGACAAGTCCGACAGCATGACCGCCGCCGTCCTCGAGCTGGCCGGCAAGAAGCTGCACTACGCCATTGGCCAGGTCCCCGCGACCAGCCAACCGTTCGAGACCTTCGACTTCGCCGCGCCGGAGCCCAGGTGAAGCGCGTCTTCGTCCTGCTGCTCGCCGCGTCGTCGACTGCCTACGCCGCCGAAACCACCGTGCTTCCCGCGGGCACTTTCGCGCTCGACGTCAGCTACCTGCACTCGACCATCAACAAGCGGTGGGACGGCAGGCGCAACGCGCGGAGCCTCATCGACGACATTCCACGCTACGAGCCCGGCGGCGGCCTGCAGGGAATCCTCTCGGCGAACCCCACCGCGCTCTACCAGGGCATTCTCTTCCAGGTCCTCTACGGCATCACCGACTGGCTCACCTTCGCCATCTACGCGCCGCTGATTCAGCAAGCGACGGTCGAGACGAACTTCGCGTGGCAGCCCGGCGACTTTCAGAGCCAGCTCGGCCGCCCGTACTCCGAGGACGACTTCTGGGCGTGGGCGGGCTCGCTGGGCCAACCAAGACCGCCGTCGCGCTGGGTCGGCAACCGCAGCACCTTCGCCGACATCATTCTGGGCTTGCGCGCGCTCGTGCCCGAGCTCTGGCTGACGAAGAAGCTGGGCCTCAAGGTCGCCGGCACCTTGCAGGTCGCGCTTCCGACGGGCCGCCCGCCCGACCCAGAGGAAGTGGTCGCCGCCGGCACCACCGCCTTCGACCTCCACAGCTACGGCGACGTCGAGCTTCACGCGTCGTGGGACAGGCCGTTTCTCGTCGACAGCTACGGCGTCGCCCGCCTCAACCTCGGCGGTGACTTCTACTTCTCGTGGTTCCGCCCGAAGACGCTGCCGACGCCCACGGGCCGCAAGAATCCCCTGCTGCTCACCTACGCGCCCTACGTCGGCGCTTCCTACGTTCAAGACCCGGGTGACTGGTTCGGTTCCACGCTGAGCGTCGAGGCTTCCCCCTTTCTCGGGCCCACCTTCGCCACTTTCGTCAGCGGCCGGAGCCTCGAGCGGGCGCGAAGCTTTCCTCCGCTGCTCACCGTGCTCGTCAGCTACTCGTACGTGATGGTCGGCCAGAGCCGCTGGTACTCAGACTCGGCGATCTGGAACTACGACAAAGAGAAGCTGTGGCAGCCCGGCGACAAGAACATCGTCCGCTTCGGAGCGACCCTCAGCTTCCTCCGGCTCGGCGTCCCCGTTCAGCTCTACGCCCAGTACCGCGTCCAGGACATCATCCCCGGCCGGTGGACCCGATCGTCCAACGTGCTCACCGGCGGCGTTCGCGTCATCGCCAAATTCTGGTGAGCCCGATGCGCGCCGCGATCGCCTCCTTTTTACTGCTCCAGGGCTGCGCGGCCGGCCCGCTGCTCGTCTACAGCATCTCGCCCGACCACCCCGACGACGCCGCCACCGAACAGCTGCGCCTGCCGGGCTTGAAGGGCCCCGTCACCGTCACCTTCGACGCGTGGGGAATTCCGCACGTCGAGGCCACGGACCTCGTCGACCTCGCGCGCGCCAACGGCTTCGTTCAAGGCCGCGCGCGCTTCTTCCAGATGGACATGATGCGAAGGCTCGCGAAGGGGAAGGTCAGCGAGCTCGTCGGCGATCAGCCCCTGCTGTCGGAAACCACCGTCGACTACGACACGACGATGCGCGGCTGGCTGATCGAAGAACGGGCTCGCATCGCGCTGAGCAAGATGAACGCCGAACAGCTCGAGCTGCTCAAGGCCTTCGCCGACGGCGTGAACGCGGCGATGGGGCAATACAAGCCGCTCGAGTACCGCCTGCTCCAGGTCGAGCCAACGGCGTGGGAACCCGTCGACTCGCTGGCCGTTGGCCTTCTCAACGTCTGGTCCGTCTCGCACAACTGGACGCAAGAGAGCACGCGCCTGCTGCTCGCGATGTCGGTGGGCCTCGAGCGCGCCGAAAAAATCTACCCGAACACCCCCGCGTCCGGGGGCCGCACCCTTCACGGCCCGATGAATGTGAAGCCGCTGCCTCCGGCCATCGCGCCCGAGCTCGAGGGCATGTTTCCCTGGAAGATGCCTGCCGCCCAGAAGCAAGCCGCCGCCCGACCCAACCAGGGCCTCGGCGTCGACCCGATGGCGATGATGGGTGCGTCGAACGCGTGGGTCGTCAGTGGAGATCGTTCGGTCAGCGGCAAGCCGATGGTCGCCAACGATCCACACCTCACCCATTTGCTGCCGTCGATCATGGTGCAGGTTCACCTCATCGCTCCCGACCTCGACGTCATCGGCGTCACCGTGCCCGGCCTTCCCTACGTCCTCGCCGGCCACAACGGCCACGTCGCGTGGGGCATCACCAGCACCGTCGCCGACGTCATCGATCTGCTGATTGAAAAGGTCGACCCCGCCCAGCCCGGCCGCGTCGTCACCGACAGCGAAGAGCCCTGCCTGATCAGCACCCGCGAAGAGCACATCGCCGTGCGCGACGGCAGCGCGATGAAAGAGCACGTCGTCGTGATGCGCCGCACCTGCCACGGCCCCGTCTTCAACGACCTGCACCCGAAGCTCTTTCCTCCCGGCTCGCCGCTGCTCAGCATTCGCTGGAAGACCGAAGGCATGGAGCGCTCGATGGACGTGCTCCTCGCCATGAACCGCGCCCAGACGACGAAGGAAATGGGCGCCGTCATCGCCGAGCTCCCCGCCACCTTCAACACCTGGACAGTCGCCGATGTCGACGGCCACATCGGCACCTTCCTCTCGGGCGAAGTGCCCATTCACGAAGCGCTCAGCGGCACGTTTCCCACGCCCGGCTGGCTCTCGAAGTACGAGTGGACGCACTGGGCGAAGGGCGAACAGCTGCCGTGGGCGATGGACGGCGACGACGGTTTCTACGCGCACGCCAACAACCTCATGGCCGACCCGGGCGCCGAGCCATTCGCGACGCCGAATGTGGACGCTGCGCCTGGCTACCGGGCCGAACGGATCGCCTTCCTGCTCAAAGAAACGCCGAAGCACGACCTGCAGACCTTTCGCGCGATCCAGACCGACGTCTTCTCTCTGCGCGCCAAGAACGTGCTCGTCCGCATGCTCGAAGATTTGGGTGACGGCGCCGGCTTGTCCGAGCCCGCACTCGTTGCGCTGCGGCTCTTGAAGAAGTGGAACTGGCAGACGTCCGCGGGCTCACCCGAGACCGCCATCTTCTTCGCCACGTACCGCGCCTGCGTGCAGACGGCGCTTCGTGACGAGCTCTCGGAAGACGGCGTGCGGTTCTTCCTCGCCCAGCGCTACTCGACCAACGTCGCCGACCTCTGGTTCGAAGAGCTGCAGCACCCCGTCTGGGACGACACCACCACGCCTGGCACCGAGACGCGCTTCACCGTTGTCCGGTTCGCGCTCGAGTCCGCCGTCGCGCAGCTCTCCGAGCTCATGGGCGACAAGAACCCGGTGAACTGGCAGTGGGGCCGGCTGCACGTGATGAAGCCGCGCCACGCGTTCGGCGGCAGCTGGTTGCTCGACAACCTCCTCAACCTCAAGCCCCTCGAAGCCAGTGGCGAGCTCGACACCGTCTGGAAGTCGCACTTCGATCTCGGCAACGACAAGGCCCCGTACAAGGTCGTCGCCGGCCCGGTGTTTCGGATGGTGGCCGACCTTGCCGACCTTCGTCGCGACGCGTGGTGGGTCGTCGAAACCGGCAGCAGCGGTTGGCCCAAGGCCCCGCACTATGGAGACCAGTACGAACGCTGGCAGCGCGGAGAGATGATCCCGATGTGGACGGACTTGACGCTGGTTAGAAACGCGCAACACGGAACGCTCACGCTGCTGCCATAAGCCTGAGAACCCATGGCCTACCCGCACGTCATCGTCGTCGGAGGCGGTTTCGCTGGCCTCTATGCCTCGCGTGTCTTCGCCGACCAGCCGGTGAAGGTGACCGTCGTCGACCGTGCGAACTACCACCTGTTCCAGCCCCTGCTGTACCAGGTCGCCACCGCCGGACTCTCGGCCCCTGACATCGCCTCTCCGATTCGCCACCTCACCGCGAAGGCGCCCAACATCGAGGTGCGCCTGGCCGAGGTGACCCGCGTCGACCTCGCGAACAAGAAGGTGTCGCTTCGCGAGGCCAGCGGCGACGACCAGCAGCTGTCCTACGACTTCCTCTTGCTCGCCGCCGGCGTGCGCCACTCGTACTTCGGCCACGACGACTGGGAAGAGTTCGCCCCCGGCCTCAAGTCGCTGGACGACGCGCTCGAGATTCGCCGCCGCGTGCTGCTGGCCTTCGAGGCCGCCGAGACCTGCGAAGACCCTGCGCACCGCGACGCGCTTCTCACCTTTGTCGTCGTTGGCGGAGGCCCCACGGGCGTCGAGCTCGCCGGAGCGCTTGGCGAGCTCTCACGCTTCACCGTCGCCCGCGACTTCCGCGCCATCGACCCCACGCGCGCGAAAATCATCCTCGTCGAGGCCGGCCCCCGCATCCTCTCGGGCTTCCCCGAGAAGCTCTCGACCGCTGCCCAGTTTTCTCTGCGCGAGCTCGGCGTCGACGTGCGCGTCGGCACCGCTGTTTCCGACATCACCGCCGACGGCGTGCACACCGCCAACGGCTTCATCGCGTCGCGCACGGTGCTGTGGGGCGCGGGGGTGGCGGCGGCTCCGCTGACGAAGACGCTGGGCGTCGAGCTCGATCGCGCGGGCAGGGTGAAGGTCGAGAAGGACCTCTCGATTCCCGGCCACCCCGAGGCCTTCGTCGTCGGTGACCTCGCCGCTTTTCCCACTGCTGACGGCCGCGGGCTGCCCGGCGTCGCCCAGGTGGCGATTCAAGGCGGACGCTTCGCCGCGCGGCAGATTCTTGCCACCCTCGACAAGCAGCCGCGGGCCGGGTTCGTCTACAACGACAAGGGCAACATGGCGACCATCGGCCGGGCGTCGGGCCTCGCGCACATCGGCCGCATCCAGCTGTCGGGCTTTCTCGGCTGGCTCGGCTGGCTCCTCGTCCACCTCGTCTTCCTCATCGGGTTCCGCAACCGCCTGCAGGTGCTGCTCGAGTGGGCGTGGGCCTGGTTCACCTTTCAGCGCGGCGCCCGCCTCATTCTGGGGCAGAGCTCGCTGCCTCCCTCGAAGAAGCCATGAAGTGCCCCTGCGGAGCCGGCCTCTACGACGCCTGCTGCGGCCCTCGCCATTCCCTGGCCGCTCCGGCCCAGACGGCCGAGCAGCTGATGCGCTCGCGCTACTCCGCCTTCGCGCTCGGCCTCGGCCCGTACCTCGCCGCCACCCAGCGCGCACCCTTCGACCCCGAACGCACCTCGCTGCCGCTGAAGTGGGTCAGCCTCACCGTGCACCGTTTCAGCGAAGCCGAGGTCGAGTTCACCGCGCGCTACCTCGCCGCAGGAAGCCTCTGCTCACTTCACGAAGTGTCTGCCTTCGAGAAGGTCGACGGCCGCTGGCTCTACACCACCGGCGAGCCTGAGCTTTCCGAGGCGAGGGTCGAAAGGAACTCCCCGTGCCCCTGCGGCAGCGGCAAGAAGTTCAAGGGCTGCTGTGCGTGACCTGCCGCGGCTGATTCGCGGCGGCGTCTTTCTGCCGATGGGGCCGGGCTACGACCACCACCGCGAAGTCTTCAACCGCAGCGCCACCGCCCAGCCCGCCGCCATCGCGATGTGCGCCGACGCGAAAGACGTCGCGATCGCGATGCACTTCGCAGCGGCTGAAGGGCTTCGGGTCGCCGCGAGGGCAGGGGGCCACTCCATCGGCGGCCACTGCCTCGTCGATGGGGGCGTGGTGCTCGACCTTCGCGCGTTGAACCAGCTGTCTGTCGACGTCACCGCGCGCACCCTCACCGTCGGCGCCGGCTGCCTCTGGGCCGAAGTTCTTGGGCGGCTCGTCACGGCGCTCGGCCTTCCCGGACCCTTCGACCCGCGCGTCGGCATGTCGGGCCTCACCCTGGGCGGCGGCTACGGGATGCTCAGCCGGCTGCACGGCCTCGCGTGCGACAACCTCCTCGGCGCCGAGGTCGTCTTCGCCGACGGCACCACCGGCGAGGCCGACGAATCGCTGCTGTGGGGCCTTCGCGGCGCGGGCTCGCACCTCGCGATCGCCACCTCGCTCCGCTTCCAGCTGCACCCCCTGCAGAAGCTTTCGGTCGCGCGCGTCGCCTGGCCGCTGAGCCGCCTGCGCGAGGTGCTCGACTTCTATACCTCGCACACCGCTTCGCTCGACGACGCGTCCACCGTCTACCTCGGCATCGGAGAACAGGTCGAGCTGCAGGCCTTCAGCTTCGGGCTCCAGGCGCTGCCCGCGTTTCCTGCTGGCGCAACCGTGCAGGTGCGCGCGACGTCCACCTACGCCGCGGCGCACGTCGAGAACTTCGAGACCTTTCCGTCCAACCACCACCACCGGTGGAGATCTCACCTGCTGCCTGCGCTCACTCCCGCAGTGCTCGACCTCCTCGCGTCCGGCTCTCACCTCGGCTGGCTCGTCCTCGAGCACCTCGGCGGCGCGATTGGCCGCATTCCTTCCGACGCCACCGCATTTCCACACCGCGGCGCGAAGTACGGAATCGTCAGCGCGCTGAAGTGGTCGGGCGAGGCCAAAGCTTCTGACCTCGCCCGGCAAGACGCGCTTCACCAGGCGCTGCGGCCCCACGCGCTGGGCACGTACGCCAACTACCTGTCTGAAAGCGATGCCGTGGCCGCGTATGGCGCGAACCTGCCAAAGCTCCGCGCGCTCAAACAGCAGCTCGACCCCAACGGGCTCCTTCGCCTGCTTGACTGAAACTACTTCAGCTTCGCCAGCGCCGCCGCCGCTTCGCGATGGTCCAGCTTCGCCGCTGCGTCGTACGCCTTGCGGGCCTCGTCCTTCTTGCCCTGCTTCTCGTACAGCTCGCCCAGCGAGAAGAACGCCGTCGACAGCGTCGGGTCGAGAATCGTCGCGTTCTTGAAGCTCTCTTCCGCGCCCTTCGCCTCGCCCTTGAAGAACAGCACGACGCCCCGGTAGTAAATCGCCAGCGCCTGCCGCGGCTCGGCCGACAGCACGTCGTTCAACACCCGCATCGCCTTGTCCGCGTCGCCGCCGCGGTACAGCAGAAAGCCGTACTCCGCCCGCGCTTCGAAGTTCGTCGGGTCCTTCTCCACCGCCGCTTCGAGGGCCGGCAGCGCCTTGTCCGGTCGCCCGATGCGCGAGTTCAACACGCCGTACCGCGCCTGCATCGCCGAGTCGTCGGGGTTCGCGCGAATCCGTTCTTCCAGCATCTTCTCGGCTTCGCCCAGCCGCCCCATCGACAGGTAGAGGTCGACCAGCCCGCGCTGCGCTTCCGCGTTCGCAGGCTCGGCCTTCAGCACGTCGCGGTACAGCGGCTCGGCTTCCTTCGCGACCCGCTTCTTCACGTAGGCCCGCGCCAGGTCCATCTTCGCTTCGTTGGTCGGCTCGAGCTTCAGCCGAATCTTGAACTGCTCGACCGCACCTTCCCCGTTGCCCGACGCCAGGTACGCCTCGGCCAGCGCCTCGTGCGCCGACGCATCGTCCGGCATCCGATCGACCGCGGTCTTCAGCGTGTTGATCGCCTCTTCCGCTTTTCCCTGCGACAGGTACGCGAGCGCCAGGCCCCGGTACGCATCGGTGGTGCGGCGCGAGTCGTTGCTCTTTCGGACCAGCGCGAACCGCGAGCCCTTCTTCTCGGCCTCTTCCGCCGACGCAATCGCCTTCTTGAAGGCTTCCACCGCGCGATCGCGCTTGCCCTGCTGCAAATACAGCGTGCCCAGCTGCACATACGGGCCGCTGGCCGTCGGCTCGAGCTTCAGCGCCTGCTCGAAGGCCTTGGTCGCCTTTCCGCCCTCGTTCACGTTGAAGTAGCTGAGCCCCAGGTTGAAGAACGCTTCCGAGAACGTCGGGTCTGCCGCCGTCGCCCGCTTGAAAGCCTCCAGCGCCTTCTTGTGGTCGGCCCGCGCATCCAGCGCCACCCCCAGGTTGTTCAGCGCCGGGGCGTGCTTCGGGTTGATCGCCAGCGCCCTTTCGTACTCGGCCACCGCGCCCGTCACGTTGTTCTCGCGCATCAACAACACGCCCAGGTTGTAGTGGGCCTCGGCGTCTTCCAGCGTGTCCTTGCTCACCGACGTCAGCAGCTCTTTGGCTTCGGTGTATTGGCCCTTGTCGGCCAGGGCCTTCGCGAGGTTCACCTTCGCCGCGGTCAGCTCGGGCTTCAGCTTCAGCACCTGCCGGTACGCCACAATCGCCTCGTCGCCGTTGCGCTTCTGCTGCAGCGCTTCGCCGAGGTTGAACAGCAGCCCCGCGTCCTGCGGCGCCAGCGCGACTGCCTTCTGGTAGTGCTCGACCGCTGCAACCAGGTCGCCCAGTTGCCGCGCCAGCAACCCACGCTCGGCCCGCAGCGACACTTCGTCGGGCAGTGAGACGATCGCGCCGTCCAGCAGCTCTTTGGCTTTCGTCGTGTCGTTCGACAGCCGGTACGCGCGCGCCAACAGCAGCTTCCCGTCGAGAGAGTCAGCGTCCTTCGCCACCAGGTTCTCCAGCGGCTTCACCGCCTTCTTCGGCTCACCCAGCGAAAGGTACGAAAGGCCCAGCCGGTACAGGGCCTCGGTGTCATCCGGAGACTGCTGCAGGTTCGCCGACTCGACCTGCACCTGACGATCGAGCGCGGCCTTCTGTTCAGGCGCTGGCGGCGTAGTCGGCGGCGGAGCCGCGCCCATCAACATCACCAGCGCACCGAGCAACGAGAGAGGGCGGGCCATGGTCACTCCACGTACGGACTTGCGCGCGCGTCGAAGGTCTTCTTCGCCAGCTTCTCTTTCGAAGCGTCCCAGTTGGCGCGGAGCGTGCTCGCTTCGCCTTCCTGTTCCTTCATCGCCTCTTTCTCAGCGGTGTGCTTCTCGTCGCACGCCTTGACGTCGTTCTCGAAGTCGGCCGGGTCCAGCGACTCGCTGCCCTCGAGCTTCGCCTTTCTCGCCGCCGCCAGCCGCGACTGCTCGAACCGGGTGTACGAGCACCTGAGGAAGAGAGACGCCAGGTCCTCTTCCTTCACGTTCACCTTCTGCCTCGCCTTCAGGTAGTCGACCCGCGCTTCTCCTTCGACCACCGCGAGCTCGGCGACTTCCTTCGACAGCGCATCGGCTGCGTTCGAGACCTCGGCGTTCGCGGCCTTCAGCCGGTCTTTCGCGCGGTGAATCAGCTCGCGCGTGCGCACCACCTCGTTGTGCGACTCGTCCAGGCGGTCGACCGCCAGCGCGAGGTCGTTCTCGGCCTCGAGCAGCTCGATGCGCGCCTCGTACGGAAGCTTGTCGATGATGCTGTCGGGCACCCGGCGCACGCCACAGCCGGTCGCCAGCGCAGCGCAGAGGACGACCCCAAAGAGGCTTTTCATGGCGGAACCTTCGCGGTGAACGGGCCGAACACGGTTCGGCCATTGGCGAAATCGATGCCGTTCTCGAAGGTGATGTTCAGCTGCCCCTTCACGGTCGAGTCCGAAGCAATCTTGTCGAAGAAGGTCATCTTTCCGCGAATGAGCAGCGGGAAGACCCTGCGGCTGTCGTCGAGCACGTTGCGGCTCACGATCGAGCGCTGTCGGTTCATGTCGTCGGGCCGCATCTCGGCGAGGTCGATGGTCGCCGGGGTGATGAGCTCCTGCCCCGCTTGCGCCCAGACAATCTTCAGCGGCGTGTCCATCGCGCCCTTGTTGTTGCGTGTGAAGCGCAGCGCAATCTCGTCAGGCGACGTCGTGTCGAGAACGCAGTCGTCCCAGCCAAGGTCCATCACCACCGACAACGAGCCCTCGAGCGCGTGCTTCGCGCCCGTGCCCGGCCCGCAACCCATCGACAGCGCCCCGCAGAGCGCGATGAAGAAGGCCCCTTTCACCGGCAGGTCTTCCACTCCGGATCCACGTCGGGGCCGGCGATCGAGCCCGAGTCCTTGATGACCGAGAGCTCGCGCTTGGCGCCTTCCAGATCTCCGAAGCGGCACTTCAACGCCCCGAGGTTCGCGCGCGCCTTTTCGTACGTCGGGTCCGATTCCAGCGCCCGGCCGTACTCCGCCCGCGCGCTCATCGCATCGCCCTGCAGCAGGTACGAGTAGCCCAGCGCCGAGTGCGCCGTCGCCCGGTTGTCTTCCAGCTCGATCGCCCGGTTCAAGGCCAGCTGCGCGTCGTTGACCTTCAACGCGCCCAGGTACTGCAGGCCCAGCTGCTCGAAGTCCGCCGCGTTCTGCGTCGTCTCGGCCTTCTTCGCGAGCTCGTCGACGTTGATCGGACGTTCAGCACCCGGCCCACGCAGCGGCGACGCCGCGTCGTCGACCTTCTTCCGGCAACCCACCACCGCGAAGCTGAAGACTTCCAGCTGCTCGGCCCGCGCGAGACAAGCGTCGAAGGCGCCATTGGCCTGGTCCTTCAGCGGCTGCGACTGTTCCTTCACGGCCGCGCGGAACTGCTCGACCTCGGCGGGCTTCAACCCCGCCGGAACCGCAGTCGCCTCGACCACGTCGGCGATGTGCTGCAGGCCGTTGCCGATGCGCCACAACGACGCCACCGCCCACTCGGCCGAGCCCATCGACGCCGACTGGTTGTAGATGCCCTGCAGTTGCTGCAGCGCCGCCACCTTCTCGTCGACCTTGTCCGCGGGAATCGCCTTGTACTGCTTGTAGAGAATCTCGCCGAGGTACCAGAGCGCCTTTGCCGTGTCCTCGCCCGCCGAGTTCGGCGCGTTCGTCACGTGCGTCAGCAACGCAATCAGCGGCTCGGGCTTCTCGTTCGTCGACGCCATCACCTCGGCCACGATCGCCGCCGCCTGCGGGTTCACCTTGTCGAGCTTCAACACCTGCTCGGCCGTCGAGCGCGCCTTTGCCGGCTGCTTCATCTTCATCTGCGCCTGCGCAATCAACACCAGCACCTCGGCCTTGCGCGAGCCGGCCTGTTCCGCCGCCTGCTCGAACGCCTTCACCGCGCCCGGGTAGTCGCCCAGCGCCATCTTCAGGCGCGCCGACGCGATGAAGCTGTCGAGGCCCGTCGAGTCGCCCTGGAACTTCTGGCCCACCTGCTCGTAGTAGCCCGCCGCTTCCGCGTAACGGCCACCTTCTGCCGCGTGTCGGCCGAGCGTCAGGATGACGTCCGACAGGTACGACGACTTCGGGTAATCGGTGATGAAGCGCTGGCCGATTTGGGTTTCCTTCCGGCTGTCACGCTTCTCTCGCGCCGCCGTGAAGGCCGCGTACAGCGCCTTCTCGCCGATTTCCTGACCCTTGTTCTCGTCGGCCACCTTCAGCAGGCCTTCGATGACGTCGCCCGTCTCTTCAGTCGACTTCAGGGCGAGCTCGCCCAACGCCTCGCTCTTGCTCTCGGTGAGAATCTTCTTCACGTCAGCGAGAAAGGCCGCGGGCAGCTTCGAGGCGAGAAACGCCTTGCCCGTCGCCTCGATGCCCTTGAAGTCGTTGATCTGCCGCAAGCTGTCGAGCGCCAGGTTGCCTGCCACGGTCGCGTCCTTGTGGTCCGAGTGGGCGATGGCGAAGCTCTGAAAGAGCTCGGCTGCTTTCTTGTAGTCGCCGTCTTCATAGAAGGCGCGCGCGATGTTGAACTTCACCTCGAGCACGTGCTCGGTGGTCGGGTAGCGGCTCACGTACTGCGCGCCCTGAAGCTTCAGCGCCTGCCGCGCATCGGCGACCTCGAACGCATTCAGCCTCTCGACTTCACCAGGCCGCAGCGACGAGAAGTGCGAGAGCAGCGCGCCGTACATCGCCTCCTCGTGCGACTTCACGTTGTTCACCGTCTTCTCGCTCACCGCGTTCGAGACCGCCGAAACCGCAGCGAGCTTCGTGTCTTTCAGCGGCGTGGCGGGCTTCGGAGCGGCGGCTGCTGCCGTGGCCGGGTCCTTCTTGTCTTTCGCGAGGTCGAGCTTCGTCGGGTCTTCCGCGCCCGGCTTCTCGCCTGCCTTCGGCGCCACCTTGCCGCCATCGAGGTACAGCGCGAGCTCTTCGAACTGCCGCGCCGCCTGGGGGAACTGGCGCGCCGCGAAGAGCGCGTCGGCCCGGTTCTGCATCATCTGCGTCGCGTACTGCTTCGGGCGGAACAACGACAGGTACCTTTCGTAGGCGGCCGCCGCCTCGAGGTAGAGAAGCTTGTCGTCCTTCTTCTGCGCCTGAACGTGAATCGTGGTCGACAGGTCGCGCGCCATTTCCTCGAGCTCGAGCAGGGTCTTCTTCCGCGACGTCTCGTCCTTGCTCGGGTCCGTCTTCACTCCGACGGCCGCTCGCACCAGAAACGCCACGTCTTCGGGCCGGGGGTTCACCTTGTTCTTCGCCGCCTTCAGCGAGTCGTAGATTTTCTGGGCCCGCTCGACCTCGAGCTCGGGGTCGGGCTGCACTTCCATCAGCTTCCGCAGCGCCGGAATCGCGTACTCGAACTGCTGCTTGATGAAGTAGCGGTTGCCGAGCTTGTCGAGCGCCAGCGAGTAGGTGGCGCGCGACTCCGACAGCTTCTCGAAGTACTGCAGGGCGCCCTTCGCCGGCCGCGACTCGGTGTAGCTGTAGACGAGGTCCAGCAGCGCCTCGCGCTTCACGTTGAGGCTCTTCGCCTGGTCCGTGCCCGGAATCGGGGCGCTCGCTGCCGCAGCTTCGAAGAAGGTCACCGCGTCCGCGTGCTTGCTCTCGTTGATGCGGATCCACCCCATCTTGTAGCGGGCCAGGTCGTGAACGGGCGACGCCGGCGCATCCAGAATCGCGCGGTAGTGCTCTTCGGCCTGCTTCAGCTCGGTCTTGTCGAAGTAGTAGTCGCCAAGAATCTGTTCGGCATCGAGGCGCAGCGGCGAGCTCGGGTACTTCTTGATCAGGTCGCCCAGCGTCTTCAGCAGCTGGTCGAACTCGCCCATCTCGCGCTGCTCGTGCGCCAGGTAGAAGGTGACCTTGTCACCGTCCTTGAAGTCCGGGTTCTCGCGAAGGATCCGGTTGTAGATCTGCATCGCCTTCTGCTTCAGCAGCTTCGTCTCGGGTGACACCATCGCGCCCTTCTGACCCTCGGGCCGCGTCTCGGCCTGCAGGTAGTACACGTAGCGGCTCTTCTCGACGTACAGCTCGGCCTGGCGGAACTGCAGGTCAGGCAGGTAGGGCGCGTTGCGGCTCTTCGCGATCAGCTTGTCCGTTTCGCCGATGCTGCGGTCGACCTTGAAGATGTCGCGGCGCAGCTTGTCGATCAGCTCGCCCTTTTCCTTCTGCTTCGAGACGATCGGGTTCTCGAGCTTGCTGTTCGGGCCGCCCATGCCGGGGATGTTCGGGAGTTTCGGCGACGCCGACAACGAAAGGCCCACCAACAACAGAAGCCCGTTCATTGCGCGGTCTCCTCGATGCAACGGGACTTCAGCGAAAACCGGTAATCGCGCAGCTCGTCATTCCAATACTCATTCACGAAGCGGTAGCTGACCTGCTTGCCTTCGAGTCTCGGCTCTTCCACCAGCGCGACCAGCTTGCTCCCCTTCTTCACGCGCTCGTACAGCTTCAGGCCGACCTCGTATTCCATCAGCCGCACCTGCTCTGAGGCGCGCAGCAGCTTATCGGCCTCGGCCCGCACCGAGTTCTTGAGCCGTTCGTCGTAGACGCGGGTGCCTTCCGCGCGCGCCAGGTCATACAGGCGGGTCATGTACGAGAACATCCGTTCGCCGAAGGTGCCGGCGTAGCGGCCCAGCTGCTCGCCTTCGAACTCCAGGGACTCGAGGAACTTTCGCGCCCGCTTGGTCGAGCCGTGGCTGCTCGCCGCACGCAACAGGCGTGGGTCTCGCGTCAGGTCTTCGCGTTCACGAATCGCTTCGATCGAGTCCGCGAATCGGCGGGTCAGCTCTTTCGCCGCGCGCTTCGCCGGCAGGTAGTGGCACAGATCGCGGTAGATGAAAGCCCGCAGCAGGTACTTGTCGGGCAGAAACTCATCGCGAAAAGACGGAGCGTCGAGCGTGGTGAGAATGCCCATCGCCGCGTGAATCTGGCCCAGGTTGTAGCGGGTCCACGCCTCTTCCAGGTACAGCGTCGCGCGGCCCGGGTCGAGCGCCGGCAGCTTCACCAGGTTGTAGGCCTCGAACGCGCCGTTGTAGTCCTTGAGCTCGTAGCGAAGCCGCGCCACCGCCAGAATCGCGTCATTGCGCGCGTCCTGCGTCAGCTTCTCGTCCTTCGCCAACTCGAGAAAGTCGTCGATGACTTCCTTCGGCACGTCGCGCTTCAGCGTCTTGAGCCGCGTCACCAGCAACGCGAACTTCGCCCGCGACGCCTCGGCGCCCGCTTCGGGGAGCTTCGAGAAGTGCGTGTTCGCCCAGCGCTCGTTGCCGACGCGAAGGTCGACCAGGCCCTGCTGGTAGTGCGCGTAGCCGCTGATGTCCTCGGGCAGGAAGCCCAGGTCGAGCGCGCCGAACACCTGCTCGTCGATGAGGACCTCGTCATGCGGCAAGTCCGTCAGTTCCTGCAGTGTCGCCAGCGCCTTCGGCAACACCTGCGGGTTCGTGCGTTCCCGGGCGATGCGCGCCAGGTAGACGGCGCCAGCGTGGCGCAGGCCGAGCTCGATCAAGCTGCGCGCGAGGAAGAACTGCGCCCACGCATAGTTCTCGTCCGTCGCCGCTACGTTCTCGGTGAAGGTGAACAGCTTTGCTGCCGCCGACTTCGGGTTACCGCCAAAGTAGTCGTTGAGCGCGTCGTCGAAGAACTTCAAGTCCATCTTCTGCGGCGTCGCCGTCACCACCTCGGCCCGGGTCTCTGCCTTTGCTTCAGCCGGAGCCGCCGCAGGCTTCGCTTCCGGGGCCGCTTCCTTCTGCTTGGGGGCTGCCGCTTCACCCGTCACCGGATCCACGGGCGCCTTCTTCTCGCCCTGGCCGAAAGCGCCAGCCGCAGCCAGCACCACCGTCGTCCACACCAGTCTCTTCATTATTCAGTGCCGCCGAAGTTCAGCGCCAACATCAGCTGAATGGTGATCACCTGCGAAATCTTCGCCTTGCCGACGATGCCGAAGACGATCGCGTCCGACACATCCAGCCGGTAGCTCACGTACCGGTTGTGGAAGAGCCGAATGCCGAAGCCCAGGTTCAGCGCGGGCGAGAACTGCGCCACCGAGAACTTGAAGAGGCTCGCTCCGAGAATGAAGTGCGCTTCGTAGTGGAGCACCCACGTGTTGAGCACCGAGCTCTTTCCGTAGAAGGGCTTCAGCAGCAGGTCAGAGCCGATGAACCACTGCACTTCCTCGAAGGCCGTCGGCGCCACCGCGAAGTCGCGCTCGAGCTGATCTCTCAACCCCGTGCTGACGTTGAAGCTGTAGGCGCCGCGCGCCACCTGCCACCCGAGGAAGTCGTTGAAGTGCACCACCGCGCCCGCGAGCGGGTAGTAGCCCTTGTAGAAGGCGTCGAGCGGCAGCGTCCCCACGCCGAGGTCGAACTCGAAATCCATCGTGTACGCGCGGTTCTGAATCGCCGACACGCTGCCAGGGTTTTCGAGCTCAGTAGATTGGGCGCGAGCAACAAGAGACGACAGCAACAGGACGACGGCCAAAACGCGTTTCAAGTGGTGTCCCCTTCGCTAGATCGCTAAGCGACAGCGGAGGCCGATGCTCGCGATGTTGCGCGCCTTAGGCAAGGAATCTTCGAGCGCGCGCGAAGAAGATTCGCCCGTCAATACCCGACCGAGTTGAAGAGGAACGGGTAGCTGATCACCACACCTGCTCCCTTCGCCGGTGGGAACTTCCACGTCTTCAGCGAAGTGAGAATGCAGGCTTCGACGGCGCTCGACTTCATCGTCGACGACTTCGTCTTCGCCGTCGTCACCGTGCCCGACGTCGAGATGTTCCACTCCAGAACAATTTTTCCCGCGAGGCCCGGCTCACGCAGCAGCGCGCGCTCGTAGCAAGCCGACACTTCGGAAAGGTGCGAGTTGATGACCTTCGCCACCGCTTCCTTGTCGATGGTGCCCTGCACGCCGATGCTGCGAACCGACGCGCGCCCCACCGTGCCTCCGACCGCGCCCTTGCCGACGTTGCCCGCGCCCAGCGCGCCGATGCCGCCGCCACCCTTGCCGCGCAGCACCTCGAGGCCCTTCGTCCCGATGCCGCCGCCGCCGCCACCGCCGATGCCGAAAGTGCCCAGGCCCGCGTTGGCGATCGGCGCTTTGCCGATCAGGTCAGACATCTTGTAGTTGTTCTTCGCGTTCTTGCTGCCCGGCCCGTTGCCCAGCTTGTCGACCGCGGCGAGCAGGTCCTTCATCGCAGGGCCAGCGGCCGACAGCTTCTCGAGCGCCTTGATCTTCGGCGGCTCGGCGAGCGGCGGCGGCTTGGCGACAGGTTTCTCGACCTTGGCGACTTCCACCGCTTTCTTCTTCGCTTCCGGTTCCTTCTTCTTGATCGCCTCGAGCTTCTTCTTCGCTTCTTCCTTCTTCTTCGGCTCGGGAGCCAGCAGCCGCACCGCCACCGGCGGCACGTTCTTGTTCACGAAGTCGGGCATCTCGTCCGACGGCGCGAAGCTGACGAAAGCGCCGAAGAGCCCGAAGAACAGCGCATTGAGGCCCAGCGCGAGGAAAGGCAGGTTCTTGAGCGGGTTCGACCACGGGCGCGGCAGCGGCGGCTGCACGTACGCGACGAGAGAGATGTCGCCTTCGCCCGAGAAACGAACCGCCTGACCATTCGCAAGCCCGATGAACTTGCGCTGCCCGACCGCTTCCAGCTGGTCCGACGTGAGCGGGTAGAAGTTGCCGTCGTCGCCGCGGCGTTCGACCGCCGCCCCTGGAGGCACGAACACGCGGTAGCCGCCGCCCTTTTTGTCGGCGAGCACCATCTGCGGCTGCGAAAGCCGGAAGCCCCACAGGGGCATCGGCGCGCGATCGTCGAGCCCACCGATGACGGGCTTCTTCGCTGGAATCGCCGCGAACGAGCGCGCGTGCTGCCGCAGCTCACCCCAGTACAGCTCGAAGAACAGCCGCGGAGCGCCCTTGCCATCTTTCGCCGCCGGAATCGAAGGCAGCGACCGCTTGCGCGACTTCGCGACTGCCACCGGAACTTCAGGAGCGGTGACCGCCGGAGCGGGCTGGTTCTTTCGCAGCGCCGCGCCCGCCGGTGCCACGGGAGGAAGCGACGGCCTCGACTGCGCGGCCTGGCGAGGAGCATTCGGCGCAACCGGTGCTGCGCGCGGCGGCTCGGGCGCCGACATCGGCGGAGGTGGAGGTGGCCGCAGGTTCAGCTGCGGCGCCCGCGTCGTCGGGCCTGGATCCAGGGCGTCGCCGAGCATCACGCTCTCGGTCATCGTCTCGTCTTCGACGTCGAAGGGGGCCGACGACATGCCCCGCAGGTTCATCGCTTTCTGCACGGGCACCGTGGTCTCGAGCAGCGGCGACGCCGGGGCAGGGTTGCGGTTCCGCGTCGACACCACCGTCGCAGGCACCTTCGGTGCGAGCGCAGCAGGCAGCGGAGGCTTCGCCGCGGCAGGCGCGGGCGGGCGGGGCGGCGCGGCTTGCGCAGGAGCTACGCCACCGAAGAGCGCGGCGAGCTCGGGCGGCGGCGCCTGCCTGGTCGGGGCCTTCTGCGCGAGCACTCGAATCTTCAGCGAGAACGGGCCGATCGCGACTTCGTCGACCGGACGCACTTCACACGCCGTCACGCGGTGCCCGTTCACGAAGACGCCCAGCACGCTTCCCTGGTCCTGCACTGCCGCTTTTCCGTTCTGGAAGTAGAGCGTCGCGTGCGCTTCACCTACCGATGGGTCGTCGAGCTTGAGGTCCGAGTACGCGCCCGAGCCGAGCGTGTACTGACCCGGCACGAAGACTTCCGTGCCGACCAGCAGCCCGTCTCGCAGGATCACGACCTGGAGCACCGTGGGTTGTGCGCTCACTTCAAGTGACTCCGAGACAGAGGGAGGACTTCGATTTCAAAGTCCGTCGTACAGCGAGCCCACGATCTCATCGCGAAAGCTCTCGCGCTTCTTGACCATCGAGCGGGTCTTCAGTTCTTTGCGGTCGTACAGGTACACGGCGCCCGACTTGTTCGTCTGGCCCTGGATCAAGCGATCATCGAAATCGATTCGCGTCGGCCCACGCGTCGGCGCCGAGCCGCCACCCGAGTCGGCCATTGGCTCGACTGCGCCCGCAGGAGGCCGGCTGTTCAAGTTCACCGCCGGCGCTTCCTTCTTCGCTGCCGCTGCAGGTGCCGCCGCTTTGGGCGCCTTCTTCTTCGGAGCAGCCATCGCGGTGCCCGTCATCAGCAGCGCCGCGATTAACAAGAGTGACGTGCGCATTCGGACCCGAAGACTAAAACGAACCCGCGTCCCGCGCGTCAACAAATCCACTTGACGCCTGCGCTGCGCACGCACATCTGCGCAGGATCCACGACGCTTTGAATGAAGTCGCATCGTGCTGCCGACACCGCGTCTTCGATGCCGGTTCCGCCCCGCGCGTGCTACTTCGCTGCGCGTGCGCCACGTCCTCGTCGTCGCCGCCTCTCTGCTTCTATTTGCGTGTCCTTCTTCTTCTTCGGTTTCTTCAGCGCCCGATGCTGCAGTCGAGAAGAAGAACGATCTGCCCCGGCTTCTGGCCGTCGGCCCGCGCCTCCTCTCGAACCAGACCTCGCAGCCGCTGAGCATCTGGGGCACGAAGCTCGCCGCGGGCATGACGCTGAAGCTCACCGGCGCAGTCACCCTCGAGCTGCCGCTGACCGTGCTCGACGAGACCCACGCTTTCGCCCGCCTGCCCGCCGGCCTCGAGAGTGCCGACGGCCTCGCCGAGTCGCAGATCTCGGTGGCGCTGAACGGCGGTGAAGGCGAGGTGCCGAAGCTCACGCTGATCAACGACACCCACTTCGCCGACCTCACCGCGCTGGTCAGCTCGCCCGACGGCGCCTGGCTCTTCGCGCTCTCGACTCCCGACGATCGCGTCTACGCCTACGAAGTGAAGACGAAGCAGGTCACCCAGCTGCAGACCGCCGACGGCCCCAGCGCGATCGCGGTGTGGACGGACGGCGAAAAGAAGTCCTGGCTCGTCGTCGCCCACCGCTTTGCTCGCACGCTTCGTCTTCTACCCATCGGCGGCGGCGACCCGAGAGACCTGCCCGCGCTGTCCAGCGCCACCCGCATCGCCGTCAAGGGCGACCAGCTGTTCCTCGCCGAGCACGCCCGCGACACCGTCTCGTCTGTCTCTCTCAAGGACGGCAAAGAGCAGTGGCGCACCCCTGTCGGAGCGAACCCTGATCAGCTCGCCCTCACCGCCCAGGGCCTCGCCGTCGGCTGCTCGCAAACGGGCGACGTCGAATGGCTCGACCCCGCTACCGGCGCGTCGAAAGGGGTGGGCGCTCCCGGCCCGGGCGCCTCCATCGTCGGCGGCACCACCGCGGCCTTCTCTCAGTACGTGATGAACGGCTCGGCTCCGCGCGCGCTCGCCTTCAGCGCGAAGCAAAACCGCCTCTTCGTCGCCTCCATCGGCCCCAACATCGGCCCCAACCCCGAGAAGATGGAAGTGAGCATGAATGGCGGCGTCTCGGTCTTCGACGGGACGAAGTTCGTGCGGCACCTGGGCTTCGGCGCTGGCGTGACGCAGGCGCTCGCGCTCGACGACGGCAAAGGCCTGCTCTATGCGGCCGATGTTGCCGTCGGGCTGCTGCGCATCATCGACGCGAAGAAGCTCGTCGGCGCCGACGCTGCCAAATCACTGATTCAAGAAGTCGCGCTGCCGCCGCCCGAGAGCTTTCCGCACTTCCGGCCCGACGCCGACTTCGCGGTGAAGAACCGCGCCGGCCTTTCCATTCATTCAGGCCCGCAGGCGCTCGCGCTCTCTTCCGACGGCAAGACGCTGTGGGTGCTCAACCGCTTCACCGGCACCGTCGCCACGCTTGACGTCACCTCCGCCGCGAAAGGCAAAGCCGAGTGGAAAGAACAACACCCGCTGGTGCCGCACATCCTCGGCCAGAAAGAAAGGCGGCTCGGCGAGGTGCTGTTCTTCGCCGACGTCGGCCGCACCGCGATGAGCTGCGACGCGTGCCACCTCGAAGGCCACACGGGCGGCGTGCTGTTCGAGAAGACGAACCCGCTGCGCGTCTACCGTTCTCCGACTGTGCGCAGCACGCGCATCACGCCGCCGTACTTCACGCCGGCGTCGACGCACAGCATGGCCGAGACGTCGAAGGTGGTCGGCGGCCGCAACCGCTTCCACAACCCCGACCCCGGCGCGATCGAGATCGAAGCGCTGACGCTGTATGCCTCTCTGATCGCGAACCTTCCCAACCCCTTCGTCGGACCTGACGGCGCGCCGGTGGAGTCGCTGGACTTGCCCGACGGGAAGACGGGCAACCCGCGCGAGGGGATGAAGCTCTTCGAGGGCCGTGCCACCTGCAGCGGCTGCCACCCCGGCCCCCACTTCACCACCGACCAGAACCTCGACACGAGGAACAAGTTCCTCGACGTCGGCACGCCCCACTTGCTGCCGCTGCGCGAGAAGCTGCAGAACCCCCACTTCTCGGGCTTCGCGCCGCCCGCGCTCGCCGGCAGCTGGGACATCTTTCCGATGCTGACCACCGGCCTTGCGGGCCTGAAGGTGAACGACGATGGCCGCGTGGTGGTTGATCAACGCTTTGCGCTGCGCCGGGCAATCGAAGGGTGGCCCGGCAAACACGGCCACGCAGATCAACTGACCGAGCAGGAAAAGAACGACCTGCTCGCCTATGTCATGTCGCTCTGAGAGCGCTTAAGGTTCGCGGCCAATGCGCACAGCTTCGTGCTTCTTCGCCGCCGCAGTCGCCCTCAGCTGCACCGACGCAGGGCTCTACGCGACGAATGGCGACGGGCCCTCGGGTCCCGATCGGGTCGAGATCGCCGGCAGCGCGTGCGCGCCACTGGCGACGGGTGAAAACTTCCCGGTGAAAGTGCTGTTCGCGGTGCAGGGGGGCGTCGGCATCGACGTGCAGGTGAAGGGGCAGGTGGTCGACGCGATTCAGTCAGTGATGGATCGCTTCTCGTCGCCGTACATCACCTTCGGCTTCGTCGCCTACCACTCGGTGGCCAGCGGCTTTCAGGGCAAGTTCGTCGACGCGACGCAGATGTCGACGAGCATCGCGAAGTACGCGGCCTATCAGGAGGCGGGCCCCATCTCGGTGCGATCGCCGCTGAAGCTCGCGAGCTCGCTGATTTCCGGAGACATGCAGACGGGCTGCCGCGGCCAGGTCGCGCGCGCGCGGTACCTCGTCATTCTGCTGATCGCGAACCCCGACGATTCCTGCAACAACCCCGTCTACAACGCCGGCATCGACCTCGCGTGCGCGGCGTACATGGATGCGCCGCGCTGCACGTCGTGCGAGCTCGGCCGCGTCACCGAAGAACTGAAGGCGCTGGCGACGAAGTACAGCGCGGGCGAAGTCTCGGTGCAGCCCGTCTACGTGCGCACCACCCCCGACGACCTCGCCCGCTTCCAGGCCGCTGCCATCGCGCGGGCCGGCGGCACTGAGCTCATCGAAACGGATCCAGGTGGCGTGAAGGGCGCCCTCAACTCGATCAACTACGCCTCGCTGCAGCGCTCGCTGAAGCTCAAGCGGCTGATCGCCTTCAACCGCAACGCGATTTCACGCGACGGGGTGATGTACGTCGACAGCGACGGCGACGGCATCAGCGACGAAGACGAAGAGTTCGTCGTCGGCACCGACAAGCTGCAGCCCGACACCGACAACGACGGCCTGATGGACGGCGTCGAACTGAAGATGGGCCTCGACCCGCTGACCATCAACGTCGTCAACAGCTGCAACCCGACCTCGGACATCGACGGCGATCGCCTCAACGACTGCGAAGAGCGCGTGCTCGGCACCGACGGCTGCATCACCGACACCGACGGCGACGGCCTGCCCGACCTCGTCGAAGTCCTCGGGGGCTCGAACCCGCTGCTGCCCGAAGACCTGAACGACGACGATCGCGACGGCCTCACCAACATCGCTGAAGTCATCGCCCACAGCGATCCGAGATCCGCAGACCTCGGCTACCAGGTCGAGCGCGGCTACGGCTACGCGGTGAAAGATGCCGACCCGACCATCGACGGCCGGGCCTGCTACGACCTCAAGGCCTACAACATCACCCTGATGCCCACGCTCGCCCGGCCCAACCCGCCGTACGGCACCATTCTCAAGGGCACCAACGACATCTACCTCTACTTCCAGGTCGGCCGGGACAACGACCCCCGCGGCACCGGCATCGGCTCGCTGTTCGTCGAGCGGGTTCAGTTCCTCCCGCCCAACCGGAAGAAGATTGGCGCCAACTTCCTCAAGGGCGCGATCGAAGTGACGCCCGACCAGTTCGTTCTCGGCAACTGAAGTTGATCCCTTCGACGGGCTGAGGACAGGCGGGGGATCCACCCCTCAGATCCGCTGGGGACTTCACTCCACACCCCCCACCTCTTTCGGGCTGTCTCCATCAACAACCCCTCGAATCAACAGGGGCTTCGAAGCGAAAACCGAGTGGTCTGCAGCTTGCTTAAGCGTCCGTCGGGCAGTTCCTCAAAGGAGAAGCGCATGAACCTCAAGACGAAGCATGGATGGATGGTGGCGGTGGTGGCGCTCGGGTTTGCAACGCCGGCGTTCGCGCAGCTCAACAACGGCACCAACCCTGAGTGCCTCGGCTCGGACTGTGGCACCCCGAAGGAAGAAGGCGGCGGCTGCGGTTGCGGCTGCGGCTGCTCCGTCTGGGTGGCGTACA